>OOCI01000016.1_pt1 | contig 196489 bp, 158 predicted proteins | sample 1671761 | NCBI WGS metagenome assembly OOCI01 (sample SAMN06348190, study PRJEB24527) | human gut metagenome | biome: human gut; feature: ankylosing spondylitis patient; material: feces | host: Homo sapiens | place: China | collected 2015-10
TAGCGTAAAATTAATGTTTTATGCAGTGAGATTAATGAATCTGTCAAAACCGTTGCATGAAATTTGTCATACGGTTGTCAAAAAAATTAGAAAACCTACTTGAATTTTTGCGTCAACTATGTTATATTATATATAGGTGATACAGTGCGGCTGCATGGAAATGCTCGGCAGGGCAGACCCCGTGTTGACCGGCAGTATTCAGCGATCAGATCGGAGGACATATCATAATGAGAATTCTTTACGCTGCAAGTGAAGCACGTCCTTTTGCTGCGTCCGGCGGACTTGCCGACGTTGCTGGTTCTCTGCCGAAGGCGCTTTGTGCCGCAGGGCAGGAGGCGTGCGTTGTTATGCCATACTATGTAAATTCATTCAAGCCTGAACAGAAGGAAAAGATGAATTACATAACCAATTTCACCGTTCCTGTCGGCTGGAGAAGCCAGTATTGCGGACTTTTCTCCCAGCAGGTTGATGGCGTTACCTATTTCTTCATCGACAACGAGTTCTATTTCAAGCGCGATAACGGACTTTACGGATACTTCGATGACGCAGAGCGTTATGTATTCTTCAGCCGTGCTGTGCTCGAAATGCTGAAATATATCCAGTTCAAGCCGCAGGTCATTAACTCCAATGACTGGCAGTGCGCGCTCATCCCGGTTTATTACGATCTTTTCTACCGTAATGCCGGCGGTTGCTATGACAACATCAAGCATGTGTTTACGATCCACAATATCGGCTATCAGGGTCAGTATGGCCTTGATTTGGTGAAGGATATTGTAGGTATCCCTCCGCACAAGGTAAATATCATTGAATACGATGGCGACATCAACTTCATGAAGGGCGCTATCGAGGTCGCTGACAAGGTGACTACTGTATCCCCCACCTACGCAAAGGAAATTCTGGATCCGTGGTTCTCTCACGGACTTGACAGGATTCTGGCAAGCAAGCAGTACAAGACCTGCGGATTTCTGAATGGTATTGACACGGATATGTACAATCCGGAAACCGATACTGCCATCGCCGCTAATTTCAGCGCAAAAGATCACAAGGGTAAGGCTGCATGCAAGAGCGCTATTTTTAATGAGTTCGGCATGCCAGAGTATAAGATACCTCTGCTGACCATGATCTCGAGATTCGCTGATCATAAGGGCTTTGATCTTGTTCGCGCAGTATTTGACGATATAATCGCAACAGACATGCAGGTAGTGATTCTCGGTTCTGGCGAGAGCCAGTACGAGGAGTTCTTCCAGAACATGCACTGGCGTTATCCAGACAAAGTAGGCTTCTACCGCGGATTCAACACCGGTCTTGCAAAGAGACTGTACGCAGGCTCAGATATGTTCCTTATGCCTTCTAAGAGCGAGCCCTGCGGACTTGCTCAGATGATCGCGGCAAGATACGGAACTATTCCGATTGTAAGAGCCACCGGCGGACTCAAGGACAGTATCGTGGACTACGGCGACAACGGAATCGGATTTACTTTCCAGAGCTATAACGCACACGATATGCTGGGCGCAATCCAGCGTGCGAAGGCTGCTTACGACAACCGTATGTCGTGGGGCAAGCTTGTTACTCGCGCAATGAAGGCTGATTTCAGCTGGGCACAGTCTGCTAAGCTTTACATTGGACTTTACAGGGAACTCTGCGGTGAATAAATAAAATTGAGGGGCTGTGTTTGCAGCCCCTTTTTATGTACACTTTGAATAGGAAATGCCCCCTGGAATCAATCCAGGGGGCATATTAATTATCATCAGATATGCTCATTCAGATACTGAATCAGCTGACCGATCTGTGGCTTGGAGAACTGACCGTCGGCGCCTACGCTCTCGCCCTTGATTCTCATCTGATCATTGATGAGGGAAGAGAAAAGGTAAACTGGAATACTCTTTAAAACCGGATCGTCCTTGATCTGCTTAGTCAGATGGTGTCCGTCCATTTTCGGCATTTCGATATCGCTGATCACGCAGGAAATCTCATTCAGGATATTTCCGCCGAGTTCCTTGTGCGCGCTGACGTAATCCCATGCGTCCTTGCCGTTGTCGAAGTGTACAACATTCTGATATCCGGCATTGTGCAGCGTATTTACGATAAGCGTATTCAGGAAAGGGGAGTCCTCCGCGATAACAATGTGCTTTGAGGACTTATCTCCGTCAGTCGGAACGACGCCGGAAGTGTCGAAAGCAGCGGAAGGATCCATATCGGAAACTATCTTCTCGAAGTCGAGTATAAGTACGATTCTGTCCTTGAACTTAGCGATACCAGTAGCGATGTTGTGTGTTCCATCACCTGCCATTGCCGGCGGCTTCTCAATGTCCTCCCAGGAAATGCGCTGAATACCCTTTACGGAGGAAACGTGGAATCCCACGTCCTTGCCGTTGAAGTGGCAGATGATGAGCAGGTCGTGCTCAGGATCCGGGCTTTCCTTATGTAAAATGGTATGGAGGTTGATAACCGAGATCACCTTATCTCTGGGGGTGAAAACGCCCTCGAATGCCGGGTGTGAATCAGGAACCGGAACCATCGGCTGATAGTTCATGATTTCAGTGACCTTGGCGATATTTATACCAAAGCTCTGGGTGCCTACCATGAATTCAAGCACTTCAAGCTCGTTGGTACCGCTCTCTAAAAGAATGTTGCTTTCCATTTCGTACTCTCCTTTATCTTTGGTCTGGAGTAATTCTATCTATATTATACAACAACCTTTCGAAAAAATCAATAGATTTTGTTAAAAAATGTTTTTTACAGGTCAATATTTCGGACGAAGATTCTCACGGCGCTTTGCTACCTTCTTGATCCACACGAATACAAGGACAAGGAGTGCCAGAAGAACAACCAGTCTTATAACAAGCGCCCACACGTCAAAGGGGACTATTGTCAGGGAATACAGCCTGCCGATATCGTCGCGGAAATACAGCGAACCATTGCTGGAAGCGCAGAACGCTCCGTTCTCAAAGTACTCTATCCGCGCCAGAATCGAATAGGACGGCTCGGAGCTGTCGTCCATGTCAAGTATGCTGAATATTGCCCACTTGTCGTCGTATTTTCCAACGGTGTAAATATACGGCCCGCTGCCATAATGCACCTGCGGAGTGCAGCCGTTCTTGATATCGGATATGATGTAGGACACCTCCATGTTGAGGTTGTCCATGATGTAAAATCCGTCAGCCGTGGAAATATACAACCGTCCGTTCCACGCAACAGGGGAGGAGGGGGCCGCGCCTATCTCGCAGAAAGTCAGCGTATCCTCCTCAAGGGTTCCGTCGGAATTCAGCCGCAGCTTCCCGGCGTTGCCGTCCATGGTTGAGAAAAAGACCGCATACTGAGAAGCGAACGGTGCGCCGGAAATCTCCTTTCCCACCGGGATCTCGTTGCAGGAATCCCCCTTGTAGTCGTGGGTGTAAACGCTGCTTCCTGCCGCGAAAATCACATAGTCCCCCTGAACCGCCGGTGCGGAGATTTTGTCAGTCACTTTATAGGTCCATATCGTGTCAAGTCCCTCGCTGGTAAGGTCAATGCACATCAGCTCGTATCCGTCGTCCAGCTGAACAGTAAGGTATCCCATGTCGTCTATCATTGCGCAGTCCGAAGCCACGCTGCCGTCAAATGTTCGGGAAGAAACCACCGTCAGGTCCAGCACATTTATCACGGAAACGCCATTCAGCGTAGGCTGGAGCAGCGTATTTCCGAGCAGCGCTCCGGAATACTCCGTGGAGCACTCTCCGGGGAGTTTGACGCTGTCCGCGGTTTCGCCGGTCGCTTCACTTATCGCCAGCAGGGAATCCCCGGCAGGCAGAAGCACCTTGTCGCCGTATGCTATCGGAATACCGGAATTCTCGCGTTCCACGTCGCCGCCCCACTGGATCTGCGTGTACTTGTTGCTGTGAGCCGCTGCCGAGGGAGTTATGAACTTCTTCTCGCCGTTGAATCCGGCGTTTTCTGCTGACGCGGTTATCCCGGTCATGAGTAGTGTCGCAGCCGCCGCTGCCATAATGATCTGCTTTTTCGTAAAATCACCTCATAGATAGATTGCCTTATTCTGCCCGAAGGAATACAGCGCGAGTTTTACCTCGCCGTTTCTGCATTCCGGCATGAGTATCGGGAGAATTTTCTTATACAGAGCCAGCTGCCTGGAATAGGCAGGGAGCTCGTTTTCAAGACTTCCGGCGCTGTCGCTCTTGTAGTCCACGACGACCGCCTTTCCGTCCTTTATGAACATCATGTCAACACGACCCTGGAGAATCGTTGTGCCAGCCGCACCGGGGATTATCTCCGCCGCGGGAAGCTCCGCGAATATCTCGTATTCACGTTCTAGCTTCTGAGCTGTGAGCATATCCTGCCCCAGTCCGCTCAGGAAAAACAGCGTAATCCGCCGTATCATGTCCTGCTTTCTGCCATTTTCCAGGCAGAATATTTCCTCCGGGCGGAGCCGCTCGTTCTCGCAGAGAGTGTCTATTGCATTTTCTACTGCGGCGCTCATGTCCTCGTCCGAGAAATCTGCGTGCAATGTTTCCAGCGGAAACAGTTCCATTATATGATGGTAGGTGTTCCCGACAAGTATTCCATTTATTCTCAGCCCGGCCTTTTCCGGTGTTAGGAATACCGGCTTGGTCAGGGTGACTTCATCGTTGTCCTCGGGCGGCTCGTCCATGTGGGCAAGCTCCGTTACGCTGAATCTGCTGTGCAGTGCGGATTCGTCGGCGTGGGGGTAGGTTTCCCTCAGCGTTTCGCTGATGGATCTAGCCACGTCCTCGTCCGCGCCGCTGAATTCCGGAACGGAAGCTTCGACTGAATCCGGCTCCGGAAGCCTTTCCGTGAAGAAGCTGATCTTAACCCCGGGACCCTCAAGGAATACCGGCTCGCCGGTGGTAGGAATTACATTACCGTACCTCAGCAGGGAACTGAGAATCCACTTGATATGCGAATTTCCTGCCAATGCAAATTCCGGTGTAAAGCTGTCAGTAACGCACTCAGCCGCTGATTTCCCGGTACACTGCCCGATCATGATGAGCTTTTCCCGGGCGCGGGTCATGGCAACGTAAAGCAGCCGGAGTTCCTCGCCTATCTGGGAGCAGTTCACGGAAGCCTGAGCGCCGTTGAAGCTGACGGTCGGAAGCCGGAGACGCTGGTTGATCAGCGTATTCTTCAGTCCTATTCCGGTGCGCCGGTCGATGACAATACTGGAAGCGCGCTCATCGTGGAGCGCAGTTCCAAGTCCGCCAAGAATGACGATGGGCATTTCAAGTCCCTTTGATGCATGGAAAGTCATTATCTTCACGGCGTCCGCCGCTTCCTGTGGGATTACTGCTTCCTCCAGCTGCCCGGAGTTCTCGCGCACCGCGTCGGTGTACCTCAGGAAGTCGTTCAGCGTGCCACCGCCGGAATTCTCGAAATCCGCCGTGTATTTCAGCAAAAGCCTTATATTTGCAAGCTTCCGGTCGCCGCGCTCATAGGTGGAGATCACGGAGAAGAAGTCCGTGCCGTCGTATATCCGCCGAATCAGCCGTTCCACGGAGTTATTCGCCGCAAACGTCCGGAATGCGCTTATATCCTTTGAGAAAGCTGCGCATTTTGAGTCGATCTCACGATTCATTCCTGCTTCTTCAAGCTGAGCCAGGATTACACGCGCCTGTTCCGAAAGCTCCGGCTGGGCAATGTCGCTGCCGCCGGCGCACGCAATACAGCAGAACAGCGACTGCTTCGCAAAGCTGTCGTAAAGCGGTCTGAGGTCGATTCCGGAGTTGTCCAGCGCTTCAACGTCATAACCAAGTATTCCGAGCCGCGCCCGGGAAATATCCTCGGCGGTCATGCCGTAAAGCGGCGACATGATAACAGTAAGAAGCTCCTCGTCCAGCTGCGGATTGTCGATCACCTTGAGATAGCCGAGAATGAGATTTATCTCGTCCGCGGAAAGGTAGCTGCTGCCGCCGCTCGCCGCAACGGGGATTCCCAGCTTTTCAAGCTCCGCGCGGTACTCCGCGAAATGCGACCGGCTGCGCAAGAGTATCGCGAAATCCCCCCAGGTGCAGGGGCGCGTGGAATCCGCGTCCTGCTTCACCGGGAACTTTTCCGCCGCCATTTTCTGTATCAGACCCGCAGTGAATCTCGCTTCCGCCACTGGATTGGTCGCTTCAAGCACCAGGTCGTCGGATTCCGTGGCGGAGGAATCCTTTCCCGGCTTCTCCCGGGCAGGGAAGTCCAGCAGATACATCTCCGTGGAGTGATCCACGCTGTCCTTCGGATAATCCGCACCCCGGGTAAGCTGGTTGTTGTCGGAGTAATCCACCTCACCGTACTTTTTTGTCATTACTCCGTCGAACATCGCGTTGACCGCCCTTATCACGCCCTCCCGGCTGCGGAAGTTCATGTTCAGTGGCAGCGCCTCGAATCCGCTTCCGGGAGTGCAGCAGCGCGCCATTATCTCCGGGTTTCCTCCGCGGAACGCATAGATGGACTGCTTGATGTCACCCACAAAGAACAGGTTATTCTGTTCCCGGGAAATCAAGCGGAATATCTCGTATTGCAGGTCGTTGGTATCCTGGAATTCGTCAAGGATTATGCACTGATAACGCTGAGAAAGTTCGCCGCGAAGTCCGCAGTTCCCGTCGCGCAGCTTGTCGAGCAGCATTCGTTCGCAGTCTGCGAAATCCACCACTCCTGCCTTGCGCTTGATGGCGGTGAAATCCTGCTGTAATCTCCGCACCAGCATTACCAGGGCGGTGACGGCGCGCTGCTGCGGCACTAGTTCGTTCTTTACCACGTCCGCAGAATAGCCGCAGCCCTCCCGGATATCGGCGCAGTACTTCTGAATGCGCTTTCGTATTGCGTCTACGTCCGCCTTCATCTGCTTGTAGTCCGGATTATTCCGGGGGATTCCACTGCGGCTGAATGCGCCGAACGCAAGTCCCGTGCACCCGGCGTTGAATCTCTCGAAATCCGGGATCGTGGGGGAATGCCCCTCTGGAAACGCCGAGTCAAAGGAATCCAGCACAGCCCTCACAGCGATCTCGTCCACCTCAAGCACGGAAAGGAACCTCTCGCTGAAGGACGAGTCTGCATTTTCGCACATGGTACGGTATTTCCCCATGCATGCCGAAAGCAGCCTGCACTGACGGTGCAGGTCGCTGACGATTACCGGCAGGAAGCGCTGTTCCATCTTCTCAACGCTGCTGAATACCTCGGCGCAGCCGTCCAGCCATTCCTCGCTGTCCGCCAGGGAAGTGGACCGGAGGAATACCGCAGTCACCGCCTCCCGGAGTTTTACGTCCGTGCTGAACGAAAATGATTTATGCAGTAGTTCCCGGGCGGAATCTCCCAGGGCGTCCTTTTCCTCGTCAGAAAAGCTGCCGCCGAATCCGGAATACACCGCCGGAAAATCCCCGGCGAATTCATCGGAGTAGAAGTACTCCATGGTATTGTCCAGCGCCTTCTGCCGCATAATAAGTCCCTTGCTCTCCTCCACGATAGAGAAGTTCACCGGCAGATCGAAAAGCTCCGCATTTTCCCGGAGTACTCCCAGGCAGAAAGAGTTAATGGTGCTTACGACGGAGCTGCGGAATTTTATCAGCTGCTCCCGGGAAACGGCGTTCTCCTCGCGGCTCCTGGAAGCCGCGTCTATCGCCTTTGTCATACGCGTGCGGAATTCGTCCGCTGCGTTTCGAGTGAACGTGAGTATCGCGAATTTATCCGCGCTGACCGGGGGTATATCCTGCTCCGGGTCGCCCTTTATCAGCCTGACGACACGCTCCACGAGCAGCGCAGTCTTACCGCTTCCTGCCGCCGCAGTCACGCAGGCGGAGCGGTCCGAGGGGAAGTTTATCGCGGCCTCCTGTTCATCTGTCCATTTTATTGGCTTGCTCATATCTCATGTTCTCCTGTTGTCAGGTCAGGGATCCGATGAATCCGTCCTGGTCCTCTGCCGGCTTCTTCCTGGTCCGGCGCTTCGGCTTTTCGGGAACTGCCGGCTTTTCCTCTGAAGAAGGAACCGGTGCAGCTTCCTGCGGCTCTTCATCGATTCCGACAGTACCAAGCTTGCGTTCGGTGATTCCATCGTCAACTATCACTCCGTGGCTGTCCTGGTTGCCGCAAACTCCCTTATAGCGACAGTACTGGCAGGATTTCTGCTGCCCGGATTTGCCATCCTCGGTGTATATTGTCGGTATCGCCTGGACATCGCCGCTGTATATTTTCCGGAGCACTCCCCGGGTCTGCTCAAGAATCTCGTCCCGTAACTTCCGGAACTGCGCCGGAGTGGGCTGCGCGTCCTCCCTGGGATTCAGCTTCTTCTTGCTGATCTCGTCCCCGGAGTTCAGTATCATGCTCGCATAGCGCTCCGCGAACTTCTCCATCTCGAATTTGGTGTCGTCGTCCTTGACGCACATTCCGCTGGGGTAGTGACCCTTGGTAAGCAGCGCGAGAAGCCCTGCCGGAGTGCTGGAAGCGTCCGTCATTCTGGCGGTGAGGTAGCTCACCCCACCCGGCGTAACCTGCGGATTCGCGTCGCACAGCGCTATCAGATAAATCAGCATCTGCGTATTCACACCGTACAGCGCATTGGAAAGCTTGAACGCGTGACCTCCGGTCTTGTAGTCCACGATCCGGATATATTCATTTCCGCCCTCGCTGCGGAACATGTCCGCGCGGTCCACGATACCAGTTATTGCCACGGTTACGCGGTCGTTCACCTTTATCCTCAGCGGAGGCACAGACAGCTGCTTGGTATTCAGCGGCAGCGGCTCGGAGTGCCCCGAAAGGTCGTCCAGGGTCAGCTGTTCGCCGTCGGTTTCCCCATTTATATTCGGGAGTTCCGCAACATTGCCGTCCTGGAATTGCAGCTCGAATAACACCGGGCGGTAGTCGCGGCTGCTGAACTCCTTCTGGAGCACTATCAGCAGGTCAGCACAGCTTACCGCAAGTCCTTCGTACATATAGTTGAACGCCCGGGTGCGGTTTCCGCTGCCGCCCATGTTCTTATCGGCGTACTGCCGGAGGAGTTCCGCGGATTTTGCCGTCAGCTGCTCCCGGTCCAGCCGGAAGAACTCGTGCATTTTCGTGCAGTACTCCGACAGGGTTTTCTCGAGCACATAGTGAACCGCGCTTCCGACCTCGGAATTCGCCGCATTCAGCGTGCGGCGTTCCCGTATCTTCAGCCCGAAGCGGCAGAAATACTCGAACCGACACTTATTGAGTCCCTCCAGCTTAGTCGCGGAAACACGGTTTGCCCGGAACAGCTTTCCGGCTGTGTCCGGTGAGAGCCTGTGACGATACGCTGAGGGGCGCTCCAGTACTAGTCTTTCCAGCTTCTGTGCGTATTCTCCGTCGCCGGAAAGCTCCAGTGCCCTGCGGAGTGTGCTGCGCCTGCCGGCGTCGTTATCGCCGAACAGGGAAGCGTACCTTGCGCGCAGTGAGTACTTCGTCCTGCAATAGAAGTCGTCGCCGAATTCCGCGCCGTTCCCGGCATATTCCTCCCGGATCTGGGGAAAAAGCTCCAGCAAGTCGCTTATCACATCGGAGCGCATGAGAGTGTCGCACGCGGTGCTGAGCACCGGATAGGTTAGATACAGCCGATCTGTCGCCAGAGTCATGGCGCGGTAAGCCTGATAACGGTTGTAGTGGTAGCGCTCCTCCTGCTTCATGCTTATCTTTATATCACTCTCGCCGAGAAGCTCCGCTTCGTAATCCGAGAAAAGTCCGCAGCCGGAAGATTCCTCCGGGAACATTCCGTAGCATGCGCCGGCAATGAACGCCACCTTAATATTATCCGCACGGGTACGCCCCGTATCGCCGAGTATCACGCAGTCAACCAGCTGGGGCGGCTTTGCAAGCTCCGCTTCGGCGCAGATATCCCGGAAAAGGGAGTAGTAGTCACCGGGGGTTATCTCTTCGTTACCAAGCGCGGAATGAATCGCCTCAAAGATACCCACCAGGATATCCCACAGGGCGGTACAGCTTTCCTCCGCAGACAATACTGCCTGCTCAATTCCGGTTTCCGTAAAGAGAAAGCTGCATATGCGCTCGCTGAGCCACGCTCCGGTGCATTCCCCGGCACGTTTCTTCTCAATTATCTCATCGCGCAGCAGGATTACCGGCACCACAGCGGATTCGCGAACGGATTCCGCACGCTCCGCCTGTGCCTGGTCATCCCTGCCCATCTTGTCGGTGGTGAACTCCTGCTGTAGCTGGTCGCCGTGTATCTGCCAACGGAAGATATATCCGTCAAAGCTGTCTATATCTGCCAGAGAAAGCGCACGGAATTTTCCGTCCTCGTCTTTAACGCGCAGAAAGCTGCTGCGAACATAGCTGAGCAGATTCTCGGCATTCGGCTCGTCAATCGCTTTCAGCAGGGAAAGTATCAGATTGGTGAGCGGTGTATTCAGAATCGATTCCGGAATATCGCAGAATACCGGGATATCGTACTTTGCAAACGCACTTTCCGCCGGAGAGCGGTGGTCTTTCGGAGAGGAGCAGAGCACGGCTATTTCGCTGTAACGATAGCCCTCCTCGCTGATCAGTCGCTTTATTTCCGCGGCAATGAAATCCATCTCGCTGTAGGCGTCGTCAGCGCGTATTACCCGAACGCTGCTCATATCCGTTTCCGCGTCCGGAGTGCTGCTCCACAGCAGGTCTGAGGCGCGTATTATGCCCTCGACCATTCCGCGGCTGTTTTCCTGCAATGGCTCGGGAATCCCGTCCTCGCCGGAAAGCCGGTCGATATCCGCCAGAATAGTGCGGAACAGGTCGCGCTTGTCGTTTTTGTCGCACACAAAGGCAAAGCAGGCGTATTCCGCGCGCTCCGCCGCCGAGCGCAGCAGCATGAGCTGACTTCCGGAGAAGGAGTTGAATCCGTCCACGAAAACATGCTTCCCGTTAAACCAGCCGTAACGCATGGCAAGGTCAGCAGCGCGCATTGTGACGTCCAGCTTGTCGGTATAGTTGGCTGAAAGTATCTGGTCGTATTCCGTGTACAGTGCAGAAATATCACGCAGCTTAGCAAGCAGCGCCGGGCTTTCCACCGGGGGAGTATCTTCACCCAGGCGCTCCGAAAGTCGTGCGCAGTCGATTCCGGCGGTCTTGAAAAGGGAAACAGTCTTGACCATACCGGGAGCGAATCCCGGCTTGCGCGAAACCCTGCCAAGGCTGTTCAGTTCAACGTCACGGCTGCGCGCCGCCCGGTACATTATGACGCTCTTGGTGATATCGTCGGCAGGAGGCTTCTCAGTGCTGTATCTTGTCACGATCTCGTCGGAAATGCGCGCTATCGTGCGCACGCGGATCTGCTGGAAAAGTTCCGTGCGCCCTTGGGCGGAGCATTTCCGGAAGAGTGCGCGCTCGGTTTCAAACACGAACTGGTCCGGGACGATTATCATTGCTTCCTGCCCCTCAGACACGGTCTGGAATATTCTGTTGTAAAGTTCGCCGGTAACGTCGGCGCAGGCTTTTCCTGTGATGATTTCAGCCAATTACAGCACCTCCTTATTCAGTGAATACAGATATCTCCGTCCCTGGGTACCGACCTGGACAATTATTCCGGCGGCGCGCAGTACTTCCAGCCGGAGCGACGCAGAGGATTCCTTCGCGATCTTACAGAAATCCGCCTTGGTGAACTGCTCAGGCAGCCCCTCCGGCAGGAATACGCGCAAACCACCCGGAAGCGGAATTCTTATCTCCTCCGCAAGTTCCAGCGGGATCCGCGTTATCTGCGCCTTCTTGCGGACTGAGCGGCTGCGCATATCCGGCTTTTGTCCTCCGGGGTAGGCGATACGGCGTTCCGTTTTCAGCTTGGCGATGATGATAGTCAGCCGGCTGTCCGACAGGAAGTCCCTGATGGAATACAGCTCCTCAAAGAGCGCCAGCTTCCTGTACATACGCCGGAACGGAGTTTCCTCAAGCACCTCTCCGGTGTCGGAATCCACATACACGTTCCTGGTGAGAACCTCCATCGGGTGCACGATAGTCACACGGGAGGCTTCGGTAAACGCTTTGAGCTTCTCCTTCAGCACATACAAGTGCCGGGTCTGAATCTCGAAGATTCCTTCCTCCGTCACAGCGTCCGCAAAGAATTTGCCTATCCTGACCTCCTGGTCATCGCTGTAGGGCGCGTAGTAATTCTTCAGCACTGCGTGGATAAGCTTCTCGTTCTGAGTGCCTACCGAGCCATGCATTCCGCGCACCCGGGACATTCCTGCGCTTAGCGCATTGGAAAAACGTTCAGCATTTATGAGCGGCTTGGGAACTTCTCGCTCCCTATCTGGCAGGGAAATTCCGCATTCCTCTGCGATATAGCAAGCGACAGCACCTTCGTCGTTGGAACCTATGACTGTATCCGCCGCCTGCTTCAGTTCATCGCAGGAATTCGCGACAGCCACTCCGACGTCCGCTGCTCTTATCATCGACATGTCGTTGTTGTTATCCCCGAAGCAGACGAGCCGGTCAGCGTGCGTGAGTTCAAGTACCTGTAGCAACGCGGAAGCCTTGCTGGCGTTCCTGCTGAAAATCTCGTACCACAGCTCGTCCTTGTTGTATGTGTCCGGCATAAAATTCACAGCGAATCCGTTCTCCCGGCTGAAAACGCTGTCAAGCTCCGTAATATCTGTTTTCGGGTCAAGCAGGGTAAAATAGAATACGCGCCCCCGGAAAAGCTCCTCCCGGGACTTGACCGGACGCAGTCTTTTGTCGCCCTGCCGTGTGCTGACGTAGCCGTACACGTCCTTCAGCCTGTCCTCAAGGTAGCTGACGCGCTCCCTGCCGTCAATGTAGGAATACACCAGCGGTGCCAGGTCGTTGCTGTTGAAATAGTCCACCGCCAGCCGGAGGGAATCCCGGGAAAAGATATTCTCGACGATATGCCGCCCATCTCTGGGGTCAACGACAAAAACCCCGTTGAACGTTACAGCGGGGCAGTTAAGTCGAAGCTTTGTGAGCAGGGGAGAAGCGCTGGAATAGGAGCGCGCTGTCGCAAACGTGAATAGCACGCCCCGGTCGGTCAGCTGATTAAGCAGTTCAGCGCTTTCATCAGAAATGCTTTTATCGGAACGCAGCAGGGTCCCGTCAAGGTCAGTGGCATAAAGCGTCATTATGTTACTCCGAAATTAAATCAATCACGCTGGGGGTCAACAAATCTGTGATTGAGCATGTATTCGCGCAGCTCCGCCAACGTCGGAAGCCCGGCATTGTCGCTGGCATTCTGTATCTGCATGCTTCCAACGGCATTCGCACGGAATACTGCTTCTCCAAGGGGAATCTCATCGCATATTCCGCTTATGAGTCCTGCCGCGAATCCATCGCCGGCGCCGGCGGTATCCACCACGGAATCCGCAGCGAACGTGGGAGCGATCCCGCTCTCGACACGGCTCTTGTAATACGCGCCCTGTTTTCCCAGCTTGACAACAACTTTTTTCGTACCCAGGGATAAGTAGTGATCCGCAATTTTTTCCGGGTCGGAAAGCCCGCACAGGGTTTCGGCTTCCTTCAGACTCGGCAGGAAAACATCAGAATTCGCCGCGAACTTATTCAGCAGCGCAATTGTTTCTGGAGAGCTGTCCCAGAGCTGACAACGTAGATTGGGATCAAAAACGACGGTAATATTTTCTGCCTTTGCACGCTTTACCAGGTGGTGCGCCGCTCTGGCAGCCGATTCCGAAATAGACGGAAATATGCCAGTAAAATGTACTGCCCTTATATCCGACAGGTCAAGGGAATCCACGTCCTGTTCGCAGAGGAAGGAAGCCGCGGAATCCTGCCGGAAGTAGTATATCTCATGCTTGCCCGGCTCGGATTTACTCTTCATCATCGCACCGGTATGATGAGCCGGATCAGTTATGATAAGGTCGTCGGATATTCCGTTTGCCTTCATGAAGCTGCGAATGCGCATTGCCCGGGGATCATCTCCAAGCCGCGTCATGAATCTCGGGCAGATTCCCAGCCGGGAAAGTCCCACGGCAACGTTCATTTCTGCGCCGGAAACGCTTGCCCTGAAATGCGATATATCAGCAAGAGCGCCCTCCTCCTCGGCAAGAAGCAGTTCCATAGGCTCACCGATCAGAAGTACCTTATCCATAATTAAACCCTCTCTTTTTATACGTCTGTATTTTCCCCGTAATATCGCGAAAATGATACTACTATAATATTATAACAGATTTTTTTTATAAATCAAGGCATTTATACGGATAAATGAAGATTTTTTGCTTACATAATATGTAACCGCCGGAGCGGCGGCGGAGCCCAGCACCGAATCCATCTGCTCCAGCATAGTTTCTGCGAACACGGCGTATCCCCTCGCCGGATCGTTCAGGAAAACATGCGTTACTGCGCCGACGATCATTCCGTTCTGTATTATCGGACTGCCGCTCATTCCTCGTACTATCCCCCCGGCGGAATCCAGCAGTCTGCCGTCAGTCACCCTGATGACCATTCCCTTGGTTCCGTTCATGGCGCACAGGTTGATCTTCTCTATCTCGATGGAGTATTCCTGCGGCTCGCTGCCGGATATGGTGGACAATATCACTGCCGGACCGCACTCTACCTCCTGCCGGAAAGCCACCGGGAGCGCTTTGCCCTCGTATTCCTGCGAAAGCTCCCCGAACACTCCCACAGGCGTATTCGCCGAAAGTGCGCCGACGGTGCTCGGGCACAGATCTCCGCACAGTTCGCCTGCCTCGCCGTTACAGCCCTTGACCACGCTGTATATTTCCGCCTGAGTAACCTCGCCGCTGGACATCGGCATAAGATCCCCGGTAGTCACGTCGCTCACCGGGTGCCCCAGCCCTCCGAACACTCCGGATTCCGGATCGTAGAAGGTGAGGGTGCCTATGCCTGCCGCGCTGTCCCTGACCCAGGCTCCGAGTCGGAGCTGACCTTCCGCGCTCTGCGGAACTATGGTGACGCACTTCTCGCTGTCGCCGCGCGAAAATACCACTCGGCTGCCAGAGGGCTCCATCTGCACCGCCGCCGCGATCTCGGAATTCGTCTGCACGGGAATTCCGTTCACGTCCGATATTATGTCCCCGGCGCGTATTCCAGCCTTATCCGCAGGGGAACCTTTGTTCACAGAAACCACCATGACTCCCTCGGTGCGCAGCTTGATCCCAAACGGAGTACCCCCGGGCACCATCATGCGCCGCTCCACCTGCGACAGCTCTACCTGCTTAATGCGCATGCTTCCCATTGAATATCCCCAGCCGCCGTATTGCTCCGTAAGCTCCGCGCCCATGAATCCGCCGCTTATTTCTCCGCCGGTCTGCACTAAAAGCTCCCCGGGAAGAACCGCGGAATAAATCCCGATGAATCCCACCGCCGCCGCTATCAGCCAGCAGAATACCCCGGAAATCCAATTGCCTGCTCTTTCCATCATTTCACCCCGATATATTCATTCGGAGAATCTTCTCCGTCACGCTTTTACTATTTGCAGGCGTGGGTGAAATATAAAAGGAAATTACAAGCGGAATTATATGTCCCGAACATGCTTAGCCGTCTCGGGCGCGTTTATATAAATGAATAAAAATATTATGTCCATTTTCCCTGTAAAAAACATGAGAAATAATTTTGTCAACATGTCAAATATACTTGACATGTTGACAAATATATGTTATACTGATTACGAGGTGAGATTATGGCAAAAAATCTCAGATTAAAGGCAGCCAGGGCTTCAATGGATATTTCACAGGAGGCTCTTGCCAAAAAGATCGGGGTCACCAGGCAGACCATAAACGCCGTAGAAAACGGGGATTACAACCCCACAATAAACCTGTGCATAGCCATCTGCCGTGCCCTGGGAAAGACGCTTGACGAATTATTCTGGGAGGATGAAAAAAATGAGCATGAAGAGCTTTGACAAATTCTGCGAAAAGATGATACTCGGCGAACCAGGCAGCGAAAAGGAAATATTTGATGAGCGGCAGAAACAGCTTCGCACACATATCCTGGTGCAGTCGCTTGTCATTTATGCAATCGCTTCCGCACTGTGCGTTGTGCTGAACGAGTTTATCGGCTTTTTGGAAAGCGCCTTTTCGGGCATGGTGTTTGTTGCCGGGGCTGTTTATCTCTGGTGGGTCATCTCCCTGGCAGTAAAGGAATGCATGTTCGGAGTTTCCGGGAAGCAGGTCCTGTATAACGCGCTGACAGTCATCGTCCTGATTCCGATATATGTTATGATAATACTTCCCGACGAAGACGAACCCCCGTTTGCCATCGCCATAAACGGAGCGCTCACTGAGAAAGCCGTGGTACTTGCGGCGCTTTTACTGTATATGATTGCTACGGTCATTATACTTGTATCCTATTACAGGACCCGGCACACCAAACAGTAACGGGCCGTTTAATTTGTGCAACTTATAAAATTTTATGTAAAAGTCACATTCTGTGTTGACAATATCATTTTAATATTGTATAATAATAACATAAGCGCTGATAAATATGGAAGTCAGTATTCCTGCGGATCCATGCGCTGATTCCGCGATTGCTGGAGGTGTGTGCCGTGAAAATATGTCTTACCCAGACCAATATTGTGTGGGAGGATAAGGCTGCCAACATGCGCCGCTGCCGCGAACTGATGAAGGAAGCCGTGGAATCAGGGGCTGAACTTGTGATCTTCCCGGAATTGTCGCTCACCGGATTTACGATGAACGCTTCTCTTGCGGAGCATTCCGACGGCGAAACCGTGCTTTTTTTCCAGGAAATCACCCGGGAATTACATACAGCGGCGGCATTCGGATTTGCATGCAATTCCAATGGCAGGATAACCAATCGGCTTTGCATTGCGGATCACGGAAATATCACGGCGGAATACGACAAGATACACCCGTTTTCTTACGGAGGAGAGTGCAACGTGTATTCCGGAGGGGCGCGAATTGTAACAGCAAAGGTCTGCGGCATGACCGTGGGGCTTTCAGTTTGCTACGATCTGCGATTTCCTGAAATATACCAGGCAATGTCGGAAGGATGCCAGCTGATATTAGTTATCGCAAACTGGCCGGATTCCCGCATGTATCATTGGAATACCCTGATGAGAGCTCGTGCAATCGAAAACCAGTGCTATATAGCCGGCTGTAACCGCTGCGGAACAGGCGGAGGGCTTGTTTATTCCGGCGGAAGCATGATATGCTCGCCGACAGGAGAGGTGATTTCGGCTGCTGAACCATATAAAGAGCAGCTGATATACGCCGACATATCAAAAGAGGAAGTCAGCGGTATCCGCAATGGATTTCCGCTGAAAAAAGACAGACGTCAGAATCTGTACAAAGATTTTTACGCAAAGTAAGGGGTGCTTTTTCGTGGAGATTGAACAGAAGGTCGCCTGGCTCAGACCAGAAAGGATCCAGAAACTTTATAAGGGACAGAAAAGTTCCTATGGAATGAATAATCTCTATGTAATAGGGATAGGAAAAAATGGCACAGATTGCGTGCTGCGGTGCATGCACAACACGTCCAGACGCTTCGGACTGAATCCGCAGAAAGTGCGGTTTCTCTGCATTGGCGAGGAAAAGCTGCTTGAGCAGGCTTCCTACGAGGGGAGCGTACCCACTGACGGAGATGTGCTGCCTGTCGTTCCCGAGGACGCGATCTACAAGTATCTGAACAACCCGGCGAAGCTCCCGGATTCAGCTCTGTCATGGTTTGATCAGGGTCTGAAAAACTATTCTCCGGCTACACCCACATATGGGCTTACAAAACGTCAGTGCGGCAGAGTGGCTCTTTTCCACTACTTGAAGCAGATAATCAAACTTGCCGGCGAAACTATGAGCGGATTTGGCAGCACGGATAAGCCGGTGGATATAATCCTTACCGGAAACCTGGGCGATCCGTTCTTCGGCGGCATGTTCATTGACCTTGCGTATATCCTGGATCGTGTGTTTGCCGTGTATCCTGGTCCGGTTCGCATTAACGGCTATCTTTTTGCTGCGGATACCGCCGCGCTTATTGAAGAGGATAGCCGCGACATGGGATTTTATTCAGCAAACACGATCGTTGCAAAGAACGAACTCGACAGGTTCCAGTGTGGAAAGAAGCACTTTTCTCAGCAGTACTCCCGAACATTCAGCGTGGATTCCGACAAACCGCCGTTCAACGCATGCTTCCTTATCCCGGCTGCGGAAAATTACGAACTCACCATGAGCATTGCTTCGGAAAAGATACTGAACCGCATGGAGATAATATTCAGCAAGGACGACGACGCTGAGCGGATAATGTCATACAACATGCTCAAGGCGGACGCTTCGCATGATTTCCGTTACCTGGCTTGTAATTCCGCCGTGGTGGAGATTCCGGCAGGAAAGATGATGTCCTATCTTGGCATCAAACTGTTTACCAGGCTGAACCATACACTCAATGGAAACAATGTAGGCGAAGCACTTCTTAAAAGGTACTCCGGCATGGTTTCTCCAAACCGCGATCTTGTAGCTTCCAAAAGTGGGAGTCTGCCAACGATAGAGTTTGACGAGCGTTCTGAACCGGCGTTCTCTGCAAAATCCGTCAAGGCAAGCAGCGATAATCCCGAAAACGTGGTGCACAACTGGATAAACGCCACCAGGGAAGCAGTACAGGCTGGTACGGAGATCTGCGCCAGCGAAATTGCCGACAGCATAATACACGACTGCGAAAACGCAAAGACGGATTTCACAAAGGGACCGTTCTACGCGCAGGAAATACTGAAAAAGTGCTTTGCAGAGATTCGGGTGAATATCGCCAGGATAAAATCTGAGCTTGAGGACATGACCGACCAGACTTCCCGTACCCGGGAGCTTACGCGCGCCGCATACAGAAAAGTACGCTCGGCAGGACTCTTTGTGAACAAGGCGGTTGACCAGTACCTGTTCGAACTCAAGGGCTTTTCCGAGGCCAGCGTGGTAGTTGAGTGCAGCGAACCTATGATAGCTTTCTTCAATCTGCTGAACGAAAAGCTCACAAACTACTATAACGATGTTCTCATGAAGGCGATGGCACCCTTCGAGCAGATGTCCATGAACCGCGGTGGGGTAATCGACAGCATTAAGGAATCCAATTCCGGACACAGCTGCGTGACGGAAGCCTTTTCGGTGGATTCTGAGGAAGTCCGCGTGAAACTGGACGAACTTGCAGACAATGTCCCGAAAGACAAGCTCGAAAAGTGCTTCCGGGATTCGGGTATCCTCGCGCTTCCGGACAACGATGAAACCGCGCTTGCTGCAGCGGTCGTAAAAATACTCCAGCAGTGCTTCGAGGAGCAGCTGTCAATGTCGTTCGGCGAAATGTGCAGCTACTTCGGAATAGAAAATGGAATCGAAACCTCCATGGAAACCTGCATTGAATCCTGCGCGGTAAATACTCCGGTCAGCGACGCGTTTCCGATAACCCGTATCGTGTGCCCGAAAGTGGTGCGCCAGGAGGATATTGCCCAGCTGAGGAAGAAATTCCATGGCGTAAGCTACATCTGGAACGGGTCTGTGTGTGCACAGGCGACCGTTGCCTCCACAATATGCGGCGGAGCGGAACTTGAGAAGTTCGACGGTTATCAGCAGTGGGAGAACATGCACTACGCATACGCCAACGATTCCCTGAAAAAACACGGGCTGAAGATTTTCTGATGAATCTTCCGGCAAAGGATTTTTGATGAACAAAGACTTTTTCTCAGACGGTGTGCTGGTTTATGACAGGTATTACTGTACAAAGCCGCACACCCCTCTTCTTGTAATAAAACGAATACTGCTGGCGGTGACGTTCTGCGTTAGCTCGATGATGTATATTCTGTCGCAGTTCGGATTCCCGGTGGACCTTACGGCAATGGCGGCGGTTTGTGGAATCTCCTGCGCTGTTTTTTCCGGGATACTGGTTTTCGTCAGAAAGCGGTGGCTCCTGGCGGGAATCACCGTTGTTTTCGGATTGCTGACCTGGCTGAATTTCGGGCTGCTCCGGGACAAGCTCAGCTACTTTGCGGACGCCTGCATGCTCCTGGTCGAAGGGCGGTTCCTATATCCGCGGCGGTACCTCTTCCACCGCAACGAGATACTTGACGCATATAATCCGGATTTTGTGGCAGGAGTCGTGCTTGGCACCGTTCTGATGTGCCTAATGTACAGCCTTATTGTGTCGCTGTGTTTTTCCGGCAGGCTTCGTCCGCTTATCCCGGCACTTCTGTTTACCACGCTGTGCGTTCCGGTGTTGTTATCCGAGCGGATTGAATTCGGATTCTGGCTGATCCCGACGCTGGCATCCCTTGCCGGCGCGTTCGCTATCCGCAGGAATTACTCTGGCGGTCTTGCCGTCCGGCACAGCAGCCTGGACGACTACCGCAGGCGAATGAAAATGGAGGAGCGCTCGTTCCTGAAGCACACCTCCTCCGCGCCGTTCGCAAAGCGCACGGAAATGCACTGCAACTACTACTCCAAGTATTTTAGCTCCGGAATGTACTGCGCCGCGATTACGGCGGTATGTCTGATGATCGGCGCAGCGATAATTCCCGACGGGAGCAAGATCGACTATTCCGGGCTGTATTCTTTCGTGTCGAATCTCACAGGAAACGGCGACGGCGTGGAATCCCCGTTTTACAACGGCTCCGCGTCGGAATACTTCACGCACGGCGGAACCGAGCAGGAGGACCTGCTTAACATCGTATCCCCGGGCAGGGGCGAACGTGAAATGATCCGCGTCAGCTACCAGGGGAGCAGGCCGTTCTACCTGCGCGGAGATGTCGGCGTTGATTTCACCGGCAGATCCTGGACCACGGTCGTTGGAAACGAACCCGGGCTCTGGAGTGCTTCCGGACTGAAGGACACCTACCGTCCCTGCGAGAACCGCGTAATTGAAGCGTTGCTGGGTGCTTCCTCAGACGGGAGCTTGTATTCCGCCGTAGACGGGGAAAAGCTGATCGCCAGCGACTATGTGAGCATAGAATACCTTTGCAGCACCGATGTTGTATTTCTGCCGCCATATACGGTGGATTACTCGTTTTACAACAACGAGCTGTTCAACGTTTACGGAGATTACGCGGTCCGGGTAAGCGAAATCGCCGGGAGCCACATCAACTCCGTTGACTGCGTTGCGCTGATCCCGTCCTACACAAGCAACGAGCTTTATTCCGGCGACGCGGACGGACTGGCGGAAGTGGAAAGGATGTTCGAACTGAATTCCTGCACGCCGAACGACATCTACAGCAGCGTTGTTCCCGAAATGGAGCAGGAGGATATCCTGAGCAGCTACAGTTCCTACGTTGACAGCACCTACCTGAGCATACCCGACAACTATGTTCAGGAGATAGAAAGCTACATCAGGCGGTGCCTTTACGATGAATACGAATCCCTCGCAGACCAGAGGAATTCCGGAAGCATAAGCGAGGTACAGTACCGCTATCAACTTGCTACCGTTGTGGCAGATTACCTGCGCACGAATTACACCTATTCTCTCGACGGAAGCAATAACAGCCACGAACCTGTTCTACAGTTCCTGAACGAAACCAAGCGCGGTCACTGCTCGCTGTACGCCAGCGCAATGACGCTTATTCTCAGGGAACTCGGGGTTCCTGCACGCTACTGCACCGGATTCTATGTTGAATCCGCGGACGGGAGCAATTCAGTCCTGTTGCGCGAGAAGAACCTCCACGCCTGGACAGAAGTCTACCTGGGACAGTACGGCTGGGTAACATTTGACCCCACCAGCTCCGCAGCATATCCCGGAAGGGGAACTGCGGCAGCCGGAACCGTTCAGGCTTCGACAGAGCAGCAGACCGGGGACTCCATTGATCAGTCGGATTCTACGGAACCCAGCCAGGAAACACCGGATCAGACATCGGAAACAAAGCGCACTGGCGAATCAGACACAAGCATTATTCCCGTATCGACCGCCGATGTGAGCGCTGCTACCGGCGAAGGAAACTCCGACGGCGGATTCCCGGGGAATGCGGCTGCAATCCTGCCGTATATTATCGCAGCGGTTGCCGCCCTGGTAATAGCGGCGATGATACTGCTGCGACTGTGCTCCATCAGGAAATCCGCGCTTTCTGAACTCGAACGGCTGAAGGCAGGCGGCGGTAAATCCGGAGAATTGCTTTCGCTGTTACTTGCTCTGCTTGAATGGGGAGGACTCCGACCCGGCAGGGGAGAGCTGCCCGGAGCATTCTGGAAGCGTGTTGACGAGAATTTCGGCACAAGCCTGGAGGAGGAATCCGCGCTGATCGAGGCTATGGAGTTCGGCTCCTACAAGATCACCGACGAGGAAAACGCAAGATTGTACAAGCAACTACAGATCGTCGTCGATTCCATGCGCACATTCAGTTTCCCGTGGAAGATCGGTGTAATGAAGCTGATAACGGAAATCTGTCACGGAGCACAAAAATAATGCAAATAAATAAGGTTTTTTGTAAAAATCATGTTGATTTTTATGTGGATATTTGCTATAATGTATCTGGTGAGGGATTTTGTCCCGAACCCAATAAATCAGTTTATCAAATTTTTGTATAGAGAGGTATCATCATGCGACTGATTACACGTTCTGATTTTGATGGACTTGCCTGCGGCGCACTTCTGCTCTGTGCCGGAGTTGTCGAGCCTGATTCCTGGACATTTGCCCACCCGAAGGATCTTCAGGACGGACTGATCCCTGTGACCGAAAATGACGTACTGGCGAATGTTCCTTTCGTGGAGGGCTGCGGACTCTGGTTTGATCACCACTCCAGCGAGGAGGAGCGCAGAAAATACAAGGGCAAGTACAAGGGTGAAAGCCGCATCACCCCCAGCTGTGCGCGTATTATATATGAGTACTACGGCGGCAAGGAGCGCTTCCCGAACTTCGACGACCTTATGGAAGCAGTCGACAAAGTGGACAGCGGAAACCTCACCCGTGAAGAGATACTGAATCCGCAGGGCTGGATCCTTATCGGCTTCCTGATGGATCCCCGTACCGGACTCGGCAGATTCCGCAACTTCACCATAAGCAACTACCAGCTCATGGAAAAACTTCTCAAGTGCTGCGCATACATGACCACAGACGAAATTCTCGCAATGCCAGATATTCAGGAGCGTATCAAACTCTACAACGAGCAGACCGAGAAGTTCAAGGAGATGGTACATAAGTACACCCGCGTCGAGGGCGACGTGATAATCACCGACCTCCGCGGCGTTGATACGATCTATACCGGCAACCGCTTCCTGATCTACAGCCTGTATCCCGAGCAGAATATTTCTTGCTGGATCGTAAATGGCAAGGGTGGCAAGGGTTGCTCCTGTGCTGTCGGATACTCTATCCTCAACCGCACCAGCCATGTGAACGTAGGTTCGCTCATGCTGAAGTACGGCGGCGGCGGACACATGGCAGTAGGCACCTGCCAGTTTCCGGACGACCAGATGGAGGAAAAGGTTCCACAGCTGCTCAACGAACTGGTCAACTACGACAAGCTCTACAACGTAAAGTGATACTTACCGGACAGCTTAATCGGCTGTCCGGTTTTCTTTGCCTATTATGATATGTACAAAAAAAGCATTGACTAAATCGCTTTTTTGTGATAAAATAATAATGTATATTTATGTGATAGGGCTGATAAAGATGACAAAGGGAAAGATAATAGTACTTGAGGGCCTGGACGGCTGCGGCAAATCCACTCAGCTGGAACTTCTCAGCAGATCGCTTGGCGAAAAAGAAAATGCTCGTCTGATAAGCTTCCCGAATTACGAAAGCAGCACAGGGCGAGTCATCTCCGAATATCTTTCAGGTGCGATTCCCTGCGAGGGGGCAAGCGGAGCCTATGCGGCTTCAGCGTTCTACGCCTCGGACAGATACGCAAGCTACGTCACCGACTGGAAGAAAGATTTCGACGCCGGTGCTACAATAGTTTCAGGCAGGTACACTACTTCGAATGCGATATACCAGATGACAAAGCTCCCTCGGGAAGAATGGGACGGATTCCTCGAATGGCTGTGGGATCTGGAATACAACCGACTGGGACTTCCGGAACCGGATCTCGTTATTTTTCTGGACATGCCGGTGGAAGTATCGCAGAAGCTGCTTTCCGGAAGATACAACGGCGACGAATCCCGGAAGGATATCCACGAGAAGAATATCGCATTCCTGAAGGCATGCAGGGAAAGCGCCCTGTATACCGCCGGGAAATGCGGCTGGAAGATTATCCGGTGCTCTGATGGGGAAACGCCGCTGCCAATAGCCGACATCGCCCTCACTATAAAAAGAGAAGCAGAGGAGATCTGATGGCTGAATTTGATTTCAGATCGCCGGAATTATCGGACCGCGAATGGATCGAACCGCTCCTGTTACAGTCGGGATTCCGTGGGTGTCTGTATACTTTCGGCAACAACTACGTCTGGAAAGATGTTTACAACGTGAAGATTTGCCGCTACAGGGATTTTTACCTGCTCCAGAACCGGGATAATTCGGATATTCCGAGATTCCTGTATCCGGCTGGAAGCGGCGATATCCGCGCACTTATAACAGATCTGCGCGGCTACTGTGATTCAATGGGGCACGAGCTGCTGATGACTGCCAATAAGGAGTGCATTGCACAGCTTGTGGAAATGTTCCCGGGAATAACGACAGAGCCAGACCGCGATGGATTCGATTATGTCTACGAATCCGCGGACCTTGCGGAGTTAAAGGGCAGGAAATACCATTCAAAACGCAATCATCTCAACCGTTTCTACGAAAACGACTGGAGCTTCGAGGAGATTTGCAGTTCCAATATTGACTGTTGCTTCGAGGTGCTGGAGAAATGGCTGTCCGACACTTCGGACGTGGAAAAGACTACCGAAGCGGACGTGGTTCGCCGCAGCCTGGCTGACTACTTCACGCTGGGCTATCGTGGCGGAATCCTGTATGTGAACGGGGCTCCGCAGGCGTTCACTTTCGGGGAGCATTCCGCGGCGGATACTTTCGTGGTGCACGCGGAAAAGGCTCTACTGGAATACCAGGGTGCCTACACCGCAGTAAACTGTGAGTTCGCAAAGCGACTCGCCGATGATTACCGCTATATCAACCGGGAAGAGGACGCCGGCTCAGAGGGTCTGCGGAAAGCAAAGCTGTCCTACCACCCGGCATTCCTGGAAGAAAAATACTTCATTTCATTTGGAGGTACGACATGATATATGTATTTTTAGCAAACGGATTTGAGGAAACCGAGGCAATCGCCCCGATAGATATGCTCAGAAGAGCCAAGCTGGACGTAAAGACTGTCGGCGTGGGCACTTCCACACCCACCAGCTCTCACGGAATACAGGTAAAAGCCGACCTGACAGAGGATGAGGTAAAGCTTAACGACGATCTTCAGCTTATCGTGCTTCCCGGCGGAATGCCCGGAACGCTCAACCTGGAGGATTCCGAAACGGTTCAGAACGCGATCGCGTACTGCGTGAAGAACGGAATCCCGGTTGGTGCGATATGCGCCGCTCCGTCAATTCTCGGCAGGCTTGGTCTGCTTTCCGGCAGGAACGCGGTATGCTTCCCCGGATTCGAGCAGTACCTTGAGGGCGCGCATGTACAGAACAAACTGTGCGTTACCGACGGTAAGTTCACGACCGCCTGCGGAGCCGGCGCGGCTATCGCATTTGGTATTGAGCTTGTAAAGGTACTGTGCGGCGCTGAAAAATCGGAAGAGATCTTCCACGCGATAGTTGCCGACAGATGACCATTACAGAGGAAAAAAAGGCGCTCCGCAAGGCACTGATACAGCGCCGTAAGGATATCCCGGCGGATAAAAAGGCGCAGGCTGATCTCAGGATATTCGAAAGCTTGAAACTGTTGCTTGAAAAGTGCAGCAGCGTATTCACATATGTGTCAACAGAAATCGAAGTTGACACGCGAATGCTCCTGGACTGGTGCTTTGAAAACGGAAAACCAGTGGCTTCCCCGGTATCCGGAGATCACGAGCTGACATTCTATCCGCTGCATTCCATGCAGGACCTTGCCGCCGGAAGATTCGGCATTATGGAGCCTGTCAATCGAACAGCGCCTGCAATACCGGACGAGGACTCCCTGTGCATAGTTCCGGCGCTGACCTGCGACAAATCCGGACTGCGGCTGGGATACGGCAGGGGATATTACGACAGATTCCTGGCAGGATTTCCAGGAAAGTCGGTTATAATCTGCTATTCGGATTTCGTGGGTGAAGTACCTGCCGAGCCGCACGACAGACGTGCAGACGCGGTCATAACGGACTGACCGTGAGTTACATGAGGATTTTATATGGACAACAATAATTTCGATCAGCTGGGCTTCCCGGTAAACGACGACGGCAACGAGGATTTCGGCGCCACCCGGGAAATGAACAGCATTCATAATACAGACGGATTCGGGGAATACCAGGACATTGCACCGCGCGACCGCTTTACGGAACTTAACAGCGCCGACGAGCCTGGAAGCACCCGTATGATGGATTCCATTCAGGAGCCGGCGCCCACAAACGTTGAGTACCCGGAGAACCCTAACCCGGTACGAAAGCGCAGAAAGTCCAAAAAGAAAAAGCACCACTACAACCACACCAGAACCATGGGGCATATATTCCTCGGAGTTGTGCTCTCCGTTGCGGCAATATGCGCCGGAGTTTTCTGCGCGTGGAAGGTGATAGTTGCGCTCCAGGACTACACCGGCATGGCAAAAAAAAGCCACGAAGCAACTATCGTGATTGACGACAGCATGAATGTTGACGACATTGCAGATACGCTCTACGACAACGGAATAATTCAAATGCCCTGGCTGTTCAAGACGTATGTGAACCACGCCAAGGAAACCGACGGATTCCTTGACGGGGAATACACCGTGAATGCCACCATGTCCTACAGCAACATCATTACGCTTCTCAAGACGGTACGCACCTACACAAATACCGTCACCATAATGATTCCTGAGGGCTCCAACGCCCAGCAGATAGGAAAGCTTCTTGAAGAAAATTACGTCTGCCGCGCTAAGGATTTCGAGAATTTCTACCGCACAAAGCTCGAGAAATACGACTTTGAGGAGCAGATTAAGGTTTCCGAGGACCGCTTCTATGCGCTGGAAGGCTACCTCTTCCCGGATACCTACGAGTTCTATGTTATCGACGACCTCAAGGACAATCCGGACTTTGACACTACTCAATATGCAAAGCAGGCGGCGGAAAAGATGTACGCCAACTTTGAGAGCAAGATAACCAGAAGCATGTACGCCCGTGCGACCGAGCTCGGAATGACATTCGATCAGGTTATCACGCTTGCTTCGATCATCCAGAAAGAGGGTACGAATCCCGATAACATGGAGAACATCTCGTCGGTATTCCATAACCGTCTGGAGGATCAGTACGACTTCCCGCACTTACAGTCGGATACCACCGAGTACTATATCCGTGACTGTATCGAGCCGGGTATTCCCAGCGGATCACGGGATCTGTACCAGAACATCATCGACGCCTATGACACCTACGTCTGCGATGGACTGCCTGCCGGTCCTATTTGCAGTCCTGGTCTGGAGGCTATCAACGCCGCACTTTACCCGGCAGAAACAGATTACTACTACTTCCTGAGCAGCAGCGACGGAGTATTCTACTATGCAAATACCGCAGAAAAGCACGAGCAGAACATCATCGACGCCGCACTGCGTGAGGAGGACTAATATTAATGAATTACCCGACAGAGCTTCTCGCTCCGGCAGGAGATGAGGAGTGTCTAATATCGGCGCTGGATTACGGCTGCGACGCTGTTTACCTTGCTGGCAAGACCTTCGGAATGCGCGCCGGCGCAAAGAACTTCGACTTCAACGCAATGGAGCGCGCCGTAAAGCTGGCGCACTCCCGGGGAGTCAAGGTACACCTTACCTGCAACACGATACCGCTCAACGGTGAGATCGACCAGTTTCCGGCTTATATAGCCCAGGCGCAGGAATGCGGTGTTGACGCTGCGATCGCCTGCGACCTTGGAGTTATCTCGATGATAAAGGAGTACGCTCCCAAACTAGAACTGCATATTTCCACTCAGACTGGCGTAGTAAACTACCGCACAGCGATAGAGCTGTACAGAATGGGCGCAAAACGTGTAGTCCTTGCCCGGGAAGTCGGACTTGAGGATATCCGCGAGATACGCAGAAAGATCCCACAGGATATGGAGATTGAAACCTTTGTACACGGCGCAATGTGCGTAAGCTTCTCAGGAAGATGCCTGATCTCAGAATATCTCACCGGAAGAGGCGCAAACCGTGGCGAGTGCGCCCAGCCATGCCGCTGGGGGTACTACCTCATGGAGGAAAAGCGCCCAAACCAGTTCTATAAGGTGTTTGAGGATGAGCGCGGAAGTTATATTCTGAACGCGCGCGACATGTGCATGATCGAGCACCTTGACGACCTGATGGAAGCCGGCGTTACAAGCTTCAAGATCGAAGGCAGGGCGAAATCCGCGTATTATGTCGCAATGACCGTTAATGCGTACCGTGCAGCAATCGACAGCTTCAAGCGCGGCGAAAAGCCGGAGCCATGGATAATCGACGAAGTGAACAAGATCAGCCACCGTCCCTACAGCACCGGATTCTTCTACGGAAAACCCACGGACGGTTCCGGAACGCAGGATCCCTCCATGGTGACAAACGGGGGACAGTTCTTTGCCGACAGCGGCTACCGCAGGGATTCCGACTTTGTGGGAGTCGTGGACGGCTGCGCCGATGGAATAATGCACCTCACCCAGCGGAATTACTTCACCCTGGAGGACGAGCTGGAGCTTGTGCCGCCACACCAGAAGCCAATTCCGTTTGCTCCGGCAAAGATGATCAGCTCCGACGGCGAGGAGATTGCTATTGCACGCCGTGCAACTGAGAAACTCACGATCCCGACAGATATCGTGGTTCCTGCGCATACCATACTCAGAAAGAAGATCGTTCCCGTCAAATAAAAAGCAGATTTATGCGGAAAGGAAGAACTTATGAGCGTCAAGGATTACAAATGCCCCGGCTGCGGAGCCAAGCTTAAATGGGACGCAGAAGAGCAGAAAATGAAATGCGACTACTGCGACAATGTCTATGATATAGATACTCTGGAGGAATTCAGCCGGGAGGAAACTGACAAGCCTGCTGATAACTATCAGTGGACTCCATATTCCGATAACGGTGAGGTCAGCGGACTTAGGGTATACGTCTGCAAATCCTGCGGTGGTGAGATATCCGCTACCGGAGATACAGCAGCAACAAGCTGTCCCTACTGCGACAGCCCGGTAGTACTGGACAACAATGTTTCCGGAGTACTCAAGCCGGATCTTATAATTCCTTTCTGCAAAACCAAGGAGGAAGCACAGGAGGAAATGAAGAAATTCTGCAAGGGAAAGCCGCTTCTTCCTCCCACGTTCATATCCGAGCACCGCATAGAGGAGGTCAAGGGAATCTATGTTCCTTTCTGGCTCTACAACTGCGACGCCGCCGGGAAAATGCGCTTTGACGCGACCAAGGTCAAGAAGTGGTCCACCGAGGATTTCGACTACACAAAAACGGAGCACTACATGGTTATCCGCGAGGGCGGTGCGATGTTTGACAACGTGCCGGTGAACGGCTCCACGAATGTTGAGGCGCGTTACATGGAAGCTATCGAACCGTTCGAGGCTACCGAGGGGAAGCCGTTCCAGGACGCATACCTGTCAGGCTACCTGGCGGATAAGTACAACATTGATTCCGTGGAAGCTCAGCCCCGGGCGAACGAGCGCGTGAAGAAGGGAATGGAGCAGCTGCTCAGGAATACTGTTGTCGGCTATGACACTGTGAACACTGAAAGCAGCAGCATGCACCTGGAAACCGGAAAGATACGTTACGCTATGATGCCGGTATGGCTCCTCAGCACGAGATACCGCGGAAAGGTCTATAAGTTCGCAATGAATGCCCAGACTGGCAAGTTCGTAGGCGAGCTTCCCATCAGCTGGCGCAAATTCTGGGGGATTTTCGCACTGATAACCGGAATCGTGACCGCTGTCGGCACAGTGCTCCAGATATTTATGTAAGGGGGCGATCCAATGAAAAAAATCACTTCTTTCGCAGTGGCGGCTTTCGCAGCCATTACAATTACCGCTTCCGGATATGCGGAGAATTACGTTACATACGATCCCACAATAGTCTATCTGGATAGCGAAACTTCCAGTGTTTATGCTGACGATAACGAATCCGGCAATCTTTTCCTTGCGGATTCAGAGCTTCCTGAAGAAACACCGGCAGTACAGGCTGATACCGCACAGAACAACGACGAATCCTACACCACTCAGGATATCCTCAAGATGATAGGGATTTCCGCGATCATCGGTGTAGTAATCGCGCTGGTGGTCTGCCTTATCATGAAATCCCGTATGAAAACTGCGGTTCCGAAAATCACCGCCAACGACTACATACGAAAGAACAGCTTTAATATCACACGCTCCAGGGATATTTTCATCTACTCGGACGTGACGAAGAAAAAGCGCCAGAAGCCGGAAAACAAGTAACACACAGGAGGGGATACAATGGCTGAACATAGGTTCCTTGACGAAACTCTGAGTTTTGACGAGAGAGTGAGAGCGCTGCTTGACGAGCTCACCCTTGACGAGAAGCTGGGACTTCTCACAACGCACATGAACGCAGTTCCGCGGCTTGGGATTAAGGAATTCTGGATAGGCGCCGAGGTCGCACGCGGACTTGTCTGCCGCGACGACAAAAACGGCGAGGCTCCCACCACTGTATTCCCCGAGCCTTTCGGACTTGCGGCTACTTTCGACCCTGATGTTATGAAACGCATGGGTGAAATCACCGGAATCGAAACGCGTATTTACCAGCAGAAGGGGCGCGCCTCCCTGTGCGTGTGGGGGCCGACAGTTGACCTGGAGCGTGACCCGAGATGGGGCCGCACCGAGGAAGGCTACGGAGAGGATCCCTGCCTGACAGGTACGATGGCGGCGGCATACACTCTGGGAATGGCAGGGGAGGACGAGAAGTACCGCCGCGTGATTCCCACGCTCAAGCATTTCTACGCGAACAACAACGAAAACACGCGCGTGAATTGCAGTGCCGGAGTTCCGGACAGGCTGAAGCACGAATACTACCTCCGCGCATTTGAGAAGCCCGTCCGCGAGGGGCGCGCGGCAAGTCTTATGACCAGCTACAACGAAGTAAATGGCGTGGAGCAGATAGTTTCACTGGAGTTACAGAAGTTCTGCCGCGATCAGTGGGGACTGCTGTTTGCGGTCACCGACGGCGCAGACTTCATTCAGAATGTGCAGTACCACCGCCGCGACACCGACCATACCACCGCGTTTGCCAAGATCTACACCCATAACGGCGCGGACATCATGACAGATAACGAGGATATAGTCCGTACTGCGGCGCGTGAAGCGCTTGACAGGCAGCTTATTACGACCGCAAACATTGACCGGGCGCTTTTCGGCGCGCTGAAAGCACGTTTCATGCTGGGTGAATTCGACGATCGCACCCCGTTTGACAAATATCCGGAAAAGCTGCTTTGCTGCGATGAATACTACCAGACTGCCGTCGAGGCTGCGGAGAAATCCGTAATACTTCTGCGAAACAGCCGCGGAGTGCTTCCGCTTTCCAAGGACAGCAAGCTTGCCGTTATCGGATATCATGCGGATATGAACTTCCGGGACTGGTACACCGGGTATTCCACCAAGAACAGCACAATCCTTGACGTACTCACCGCTGAAGTAGGTCGTGAAAACATCATCTACGACAACGGAAACGACATAATCGCCCTGCGCAGTTCCGCCAGTGGATTCTACTTCTCCGTCAGCGAGGACGGCTCGGTAACATGTGACGCGCCGCTCATCAACGAATCATGTCTGTTTGAACTATTCGAATGGGGTGATGGCACCGTTTCACTGCGCTCCAAGATAAATAACAGATTCCTTTCAGATAACGGAGTTATGAAATGCACCGCCGTTCAGCCCTTTGGCTGGTTCGTAAAGGAGCTTTTCTTCATCGAGAGAAACGGCAGGGAATGCCGCCTGAAAAACTGGCAGAAGAGATTCCTCTACATTGACGGCAATGAGGAACTATCCGTCAGCAGCGCAGTTAGACCTCCCAAGAATTCCTCGCTGTGCATTGAGGTGTTCTCCGACGGAACCGACCGCGTTCGCCGCCTTGCCACCGAAGCACACCAGGCCGTGGTATTCTGCGGCAACAATCCCATGATCAATGCACGGGAAACCACCGACCGCAAGGATCTGAAGCTTCCGGAAAAGCAGAGCCGGAACCTCGACGCCGTTATCAGCATGAATCCGGACGCGGTTCTGTTTATGGTGTCCGGTTATCCCTATGAGCTTGAAAAGCGGCATATTGCCACTGTTATGCACATCTGCCATGCCGGTCCTGCAATGGGTCAGGCGGTCGCAGAAACGCTGTTCGGAGATATTTCCCCGGCAGGCCGCTGCCCGATCACCTGGTATAAGTCAACAAACGAACTGTGCGACATCGAGGACTACAACCTTTTCCGCACACGGTCTACATATCTTTATTATGACGGCGATCCGCTGTTCCCGTTCGGTCACGGACTCAGCTATACTGCATTTAGATACATGGCTGTAAGGACGGACAAGATCTCGTATCACAGCGGAGATACCGTGAACGTGTCCTTCGAAATTGAGAATGTCGGCGTAATGGACGGCGACGAAGTCGTTCAGCTGTATGCTTCCGCACCGGCTTCACTGCCGCTAACGAAGCCTAAAAAGCAGCTTATTGCATTTAAACGCATGTTTGTTCCAAGGGGAGAAAGAGTCACCGTTGAGTTAAGTTTCTCAATCAATGACCTTTCGTTCTGGAATCCGAACAAGGAAGATTTTGACCTGTTCAGTGGCTGCTACACACTTATGGCAGGCGCTTCCTCCGCGGACATAAGAAGAACCGCCGATATCCAGGTGAATGCGTCTGACTATGACGGACTGGACGTATCAAGGGAAGTTCCCGTCACCGCTGCGGTCGATATGGTCGGCGCTGAATACGACGCCGACTGTGAACTACGAGAATATGCGCTGATAAACGACTGGCAGAGCAGTATAACATTTGAATGCTGTCGCATGAGAAGCTACCACGCTGTTGAGGTAACAGCCTCCAATCCGGGCGCGCCAGTGAAAATGGTTTTCACGACTGATAGCGGTATGACCGCTGCGGAGATCGAGATTCCCTCCACAGCCAGCCTGACGGATTTCATCACAGTAAAGGGAACCGCAGAACCTATCGACGGGCTGACTGACCTGCGCTGCACAGTCAGCGGAATGCTGTCACTCCGGTCGTTCAGATTCTTCTGATGTGCCTTTTCAAGGAGTTACTATGATAACATTGGAAAATTGGTTCGTGGTCTACGATGGGATAGGATTCACCGCCAACGGGATTGTGTACGGACACACCAGTCCGCACTGCCCGGACGGCGAGGAAATACACACCTCCATGATAGAATCCGCCGAAGTAGCAGACGGGGAAATTATCCTTTCCACGCTGAACTCAGAGTACCATGTGCGTATTGACGAGATGGACTGCGAGTGCTTCGACCTCTGGCGTTCACTCCGGACATTCGAAGTTTTCGCCCAGAGATTTGATATCATGGATTGCCTTCCGGAAGTCCGGGAACACTACATACAGCTGGAAAAGGACCAACTCCGGCTGCGCAGCGAAATTTCCGGGAAGCTGACGGATAATTCCTTCTACCTGGAGCTTTCCGACAGCAGCGAATTCTACTTCCGCATGGGGCTTTACAAAAGCTCCGGAGGAACGTGCGAATTCTTCCCACGGATATCGGATTTCGACACCGACCGCGGAAAACTGGTGGTCATACTGAACTACATAGTGAAATACTACCCCTACAACGACGGAAATCTGGATTTCATCTGGCATTCGGAAATGTCGCTTCCTGACGGCGAACACCTCGGGATAATACGCAACAGCGGCAGTTCTGCGCTGAATATCAGATTCAGCTGGGGAAAGACCGTTATAGTCGCTCCGGACAGCGAGCTTGATATTTCCTATGGCATGGGCGGATTGCTGCCGCTCACGAGCAGTGAACAGAATTTTTGAGGTGAGATCATGACAGACAACGAGATACTTTCCCATATTGACCACACGCTGCTGCGGCCTACATCTACTGTTTCCGAAATTGACGCCCTCTGCGACGAGGCAATTTCGCTCAAAACAGCAAGCGTGTGCGTTCCGCCATGCTATGTAAAATATATTAACGAAAAGTACCCCGAATTGAATATCTGCACAGTGATAGGATTTCCGCTGGGATATAATACAACGGAAATCAAATGTTTTGAAGCGCGGGACGCTATCAGGAATGGCGCTTCAGAGATAGACATGGTAATCAATTTGTGCTGGGTAAAGAACGGCGACTTCGGCAAGGTTGAATCTGAGATAACTGAACTGCGCAAGGCGTGTGGAAGTCATATTCTGAAAGTGATCATAGAAACCTGCTACCTTACCGAAGAGGAAAAGATCACACTCTGCGGCTGCGTAACACGAGCCGGAGCGGATTTCATCAAGACCTCCACCGGATTCGGAACAGGCGGAGCAACGCTCAGCGATATCCAGCTGTTCAGCCGGAATATCGGCAGCGGCGTCAGAATGAAGGCCGCCGGCGGAGTTAAGACCCGAGAGGATCTCGAAATGTTCCTGGAAGCCGGCTGCGACCGTATCGGAACCAGCTCAGCAGTACGGCTGCTGAAAAAATAAACGAGGTAATATTATGACCAAGCGAGTATTCCTTATAGTTCTGGACAGCTTCGGCGTCGGTTATCTGCCGGACGCCAGGGATTTTGGCGACGAGGGCGCAAATACCATCAGGTCATGCTACAATACCGGTCACCTGTCCGTGCCCAATATGCAGTCCCTCGGGCTGTTCAATATTGACGGTGTAGATATCGGCACTAAATCCAAATCGCCTAAGGGAGCCTTCCTCAGACTTGCTGAGAGTTCCCGTGGAAAAGACACCACTACCGGGCATTGGGAGATCTCAGGCATAGTGTCCAAGAAGCCCTTCCCGACATTTCCTGACGGATTCCCTGAGGAGGTCATCAGCAAATTCAAGGCGGCCACCGGCAGGGGAGTGCTCTGCAACAAGCCCTACAGCGGAACCAAGGTAATCGCTGACTACGGTGAGGAACATCTCCGCACTGGCGACCTTATCGTGTATACCTCCGCTGACAGCGTTTTCCAGATCGCGGCGCATGAATCTATCGTTCCTCCGGAAAAGCTGTATGAATACTGCCGTATCGCCCGGGAAATCCTCACCGGGGATTACGCGGTCGGCAGAGTAATTGCACGCCCGTTCGAGGGGGAGTATCCCTTTACCAGAACTCCGCGCCGTCATGATTTCTCGCTGGTTCCGCCCAGGGACACCATGCTGGACTGCATTTCCCGGCAGGGTCTTGACGTAATAGGCATAGGGAAGATATACGACATTTTCGCCGGCAAGGGGCTGACGAAATATGTACGGGATATCGGCAATATTTGCGACATGAGCCACACCGCAAGCTTCCAGAGTATTCCGTTCAACGGACTGTGCTTCACCAACCTGGTGGATTTCGACATGCAGTATGGGCACAGGCGCGATCCGGTAGGATACGCCAATGCGCTGAACGAATTCGACGTATGGCTCGGCGGATTCATGGATAAAATGCAGAAGGACGACGTCCTGATGATCACGGCTGACCACGGCTGTGATCCCTGCTACACAGGAACAGACCACACCCGGGAATACATTCCGCTGCTGATTTACGGCGCAGGGATCACGCCCGGAAACCTTGGTACAAGAGCCTGCTTCGGTGATATCGGAGCCACTGTCCTGGAACTTCTCGGAGTACCCGGAATGCTGGACGGCGAGAGCTTTGCAAATAAAATAACAACATAAGGAGCATAATATGAACGGAGAAGTATCACAGATCAGCCGTATCGTTGCAGCAGCAAGAGCGGCGCTCAGAGATGGAACAGAGCTGAAATACACCCCTGTAAGCTACGAGGGCAGCGCAGTATTCAATTTCTGCGACAGGAAGAACGAAGGCGGAATGAGATTTCATGCGAAGGATCCTTCCGACTGGTTCGAGCACCTCAAGAGCGAGGGCGTGAAAACTATCTTCATGATCGAAAGCCTTAAGGCAAACCGCAGGAATACCGCGATCACTAACAATTCCGCAACAACGATATTTGTACGCTACAACGACGGTATTGTCACAAGATTTGCTGTAACCTGGAGCCTTGACGAAGCTTCTGGTAAGTGGAACACAGAATACACTGAGCTTATCGCTGAGAACGCACCGGCAACCGACCCCGAATTCCGAAACGAAGCCTCCATGATGGAAGCGAACCTCAAGGACATTGCCAACCTTGCCGACAAGCTTGGCGAAACAAAGTATGCTGAGAGATTCAGGAAGTCCGCAGCAATACTGAACGGCGAAACTCCGAAGCTGAAGGAGGGCGCTGTTATTCCCCAGGTTCCCGAGGATATGCTGAAATTCTACCTGGCTTCTGACTATGCCGATGTATTCGGACTTTCCGGAAGCTGGAACGACGAACCTGCCGAGAAATCCAAGGCGCAGGGGATTGATAAGGATTTCATGACCCTGTCTGACAGACTGTTCTGCTCCATTCGTCTTATGACGATGTATGCGGTAAACTTCCCGATTAATTAATAAAAGGTGATTTGAATGAGCGAATGTACACACGACTGCGGAAGCTGTTCCGCAAACTGTTCCGAGCGTAATAAGGAAAGCCTGGTCGCACAGCCGCACAAGGACAGCCACATCAAAAAAGTTATCGGTGTTGTCAGCGGCAAGGGCGGCGTAGGAAAATCCATGGTTACATCGATGTCTGCGGTTCTTATGAACCGCCGCGGAAACCGTTCTGCGGTGCTTGACGCAGATATTACCGGTCCTTCAATTCCCCAGGCGTTCGGACTTCACGAGAAAGCCCAGGGCAGCGAAACCGAAATTTTCCCGGTAACTACTGAAACCGGAATTAAAGTGATGTCTGTGAATCTGCTTCTGCCGGACGAAACTGATCCGGTTATCTGGCGCGGACCCATAATAGCAGGCACCGCAAAGCAGTTTTGGACTGACGTTGCGTGGGGCGACGTGGACTACATGTTTGTTGATATGCCTCCGGGAACCGGCGATGTTCCGCTAACAGTATTCCAGTCCATTCCGCTGGACGGTATTATCGTTGTGACCTCCCCCCAGGAGCTTGTTTCGATGATTGTCGGCAAGGCAGTCAAGATGGCGGAAATGATGAACGTCCCGATAATCGGGCTTGTCGAAAATATGAGCTATGCCGTATGCCCGGACTGCGGAAAGCACATAAGCGTATTCGGTTGCAGCCACATTGACGAAACCGCGCAGAAATTCGGGCTGAAGGTCCTCGCGAAGCTCCCGATAAATCCGGAGCTTGCGGTGCGTGTGGATAACGGCTCCATTGAGGGATTTGACTGTCCCGAAGCGGAATCCATTGCCGACGCAATTGAGGGATTCCGCAAATGAGCCGCGGCGACAAAGCGTATGAGCTTTTCCTGAGCGGCTACAACTGCACCCAGGCGGTGGTCGGCGCCTTCGCCGACGTTATCGGAGTGGATTTTGACACCGCAGTCCGTATTGGTTCCGGATTCGGCGGCGGTATGGGCAGGCTCCGGGAGGTGTGCGGAACATTTTCCGGCGCTGTCATGGTAATAAACATGCTGTACGGGTATTCCGACCCGAAGAACGTCCAGGCGAAAGCGGAATTATACGCGCGAATCCAGGAGCTGGCGGCACAGTTCCGCCGGGATAACGGAAGCCTTATCTGCAAGGAACTCCTCGGGCTGGTTAAGCCGGAGAATTCCCCGATACCGGAGGCGCGCACGGACGAATACTACAAGAAACGCCCCTGTCCGGAATTGTGCAGATACTCTGCCAACATGGTGGAGGATTATATAAAGGAACACCCACCAGTAAAGGAATAACATGGATATCAAAGACAGCAGAATCGACGGTGGTAAAGCATTTGACTGGGGACGGGTTTCCAGGGATTACGCGAAATACCGCGACATATATCCGGAGGAATTCTATCAGAAGATCGTTTCCCGTGGGCTTTGCGTGCAGGGTCAGCGAGTACTCGACCTCGGAACCGGGACCGGAGTACTCCCCAGAAACATGTACCGCTTCGGCGCTGACTGGGTAGGTACTGATATTTCCGAAAACCAGATCGGGCAGGCAAAGCGTCTTTCCGAGGGAATGGACATTGAATACAGGACTGTATCCGCAGAAGATATCGACTTCCCGGACAACAGCTTTGATGTGATCACGGCATGTCAGTGCTTCTGGTATTTCAGACATGAAAAACTTGTTCAAGGATTCCGGAGAATACTGAAACCCGGCGGAAAGATTCTGATACTTTACATGGCTTGGCTCCCTTTCGAGGACGACATTGCCGGTGAGAGCGAGAAGCTTGTGCTGAAATATAGCCCGGAATGGAGCGGCGCGGGAGAAACTCCACACCCGATATTTATTCCGGAGTGCTACGACAGTGCTTTTGAACGCACCTGGCATGATGAATTCCGGCTGAATGTTCATTTCACCCGGGAAAGCTGGAACGGCAGAATGAAAGCCTGCCGCGGAGTCGGAGCGTCGCTTGCTCCGGACGAGATCCGGCGCTGGGAACAGGAGCACCTGAAAATGCTCGAAAACTTCCCGGCGGAGTTCGACGTGCTGCATTATGCGGCTATGGCTGAACTTACAATGAAATAACAAAAGGGGCTGTATCAAGACAGCCCCTTTGTTTACCAGATCATGCCGTAAGCTTCGTAATAAGGTTGAATCCCATGACTACCACGCCGAGAACCACAAGAACGATACCGGTTGCCCGGTTGAGCGTCTTGGGAGAAGCCTTGTTCGCGAACACTGCTGCGATCCTAGCCCAGATCAGCGTGAATACTATGCACAGTATCATTACGAGGATATCCGGAGTTCCTCCCATTGCGAAGTGGGATATAGAGCCGGTCAGCGCTGTGAAGGTCATAATGAACACGCTTGTTCCGACAGCGGTTTTCAGTTCATACCCCAGCAGGGAAGTGAGGATAAGCAACATCATCATTCCGCCGCCTGCTCCGATGAATCCGCAGATGAATCCAATAACAATTCCGGCTACGATGGACTGAATGATACGCTTTTTTGGCGAAACCGCCTGCATGTCCTCCTTGGTGGTCATGACAGGCTTCACAATGAACTTGATTCCAAGCAGGAACGTCATGAACACGGAAAAACCGCCCATGGTCGCCGATGGAAGCAGGCTTGAAACCCAGCTTCCCACAACCGTGAACGCGAGGACGCTCACCATCATGACAAGTCCGTTTTTGATATCCAGATTCTTGTTCCGTCCATATGTAAATGCGGACACGGCACTCGCCAGAACATCAGAAGCAAGCGCGATACCTACGGCAATGTAAGGGTCAATCCCCAGGAATGTCGTGAGCATCGGGGTGATCACAGCGGCAGCGCTCATTCCGGCAAATCCGGTACCAAGACCAGCGCCCATTCCGGCGAAGAAAGTTACTACGATCGTTATAAAAAGCTCCATGCAATACCTTCTTTCTCAGATATTATACAACAAATATGCGATATTGTCAAATACAGCAGTAGTATAATACAGCAATTGCACAGAGATTGTACATGATGCGAAAAAGGGCGGATCAACAATCCGCCCTCTGATATCTGATTATTCGCCGCAGTGTTCACAGTCGTGCTTTTCCTTGAAAAGCTCGGGATCATAAGCGATACCGTTCTTATCGTAGTAATCCTTGACAGCTGCCTTTACCGCTTCCTCAGCGAGTACTGAACAGTGGATCTTGTGTGCAGGAAGTCCATCCAGCGCTTCAACAACAGCCTTGTTTGTAAGCTCCAGAGCCTGGGAAACCGGCTTGCCCTTGATCATCTCGGTAGCCATTGAGCTGCTGGCAATTGCAGAGCCACAGCCGAACGTGCTGAACTTTACGTCGTCGATCACGCCGTCCTTGCTGATCTTGAGGAATATCTTCATGATATCGCCGCACTTGGCATTGCCAACCTCGCCGACGCCGTCAGCGTTCTCGATGGTTCCTACATTGCGTGGGTGTGTGAAGTGATCCATTACTTTTTCACTGTATAACATAGCTTCTCTTGCCCTCCTGTAAATCCTGCCATACCGGGGAGATACGACGGAGATAATCCACGATCTCGGGTACAGCCTTTATGATTGCCTCGATCTCTTCTTCTGTATTATATTCGCACAGAGAAAGTCTGAGCGATCCGTGTGCTACATCGTGTATTCTTCCAATAGCAAGCAGTACATGGCTCGGGTCAAGTGATCCGGAAGTACACGCAGAACCAGAGGAAGCGCAGATACCCTTCTGATCAAGCAGAAGCAGCAGGGACTCACCCTCAATACCCTCAAAGCACATATTGACGTTGCCGGGAAGTCTGTTCTCCCTGGGGCCGTTGAGGATCGAATGGGAAATCACGGAAAGTCCCTCGATCAGACGATCGCGCAGCTTTGTGATCTTCGCCATGTTGGCGTCAAGATTGTCCACTGCCTCCTTAAGTGCAGTTGCCATGCCGACGATTCCGGCAATGTTCTCAGTACCCGCACGCTTGCCGCGCTCCTGGGCGCCGCCCTCGATCAGAGAGGAAACCAACAGTCCCTTGCGTGCATAGAGTGCGCCAATACCCTTAGGTCCATGGAACTTGTGTCCAGCGAGAGAAAGCATGTCGCAGCCGATATCCTTTATGTCAACCGGAATATGACCGACAGCCTGGACGGCGTCAGTATGGAAAAGGACACCGTTTTCGTGACAGATAGCAGCAATCTCCTTGACAGGCTCAAGGGTTCCGATCTCATTGTTCGCCATCATGATAGAAACCAGCGCAGTGTCCGGGCGGATAGCCTTTCTTACCGCTTCCGGATCAACTCTGCCTTCGCCGTCAACCGGCAGCAGAGTTACTTCGAATCCCTGCTTTTCAAGACGCTTGAGGGAGTGAAGGATTGCATGATGCTCGATCACATCAGAAATAATATGCTTTTTGCCCTTTCTTGCGCCAATTTCCGCACCGGTAAGCAGCGCCTGATTATCAGCTTCGCTACCACCACCGGTGAATATGATCTCCTTAGGGTCGCAGTTCAGGCATTCAGCCATAGTCTTACGGGCACTGAAAAGAGCCTCCGCAGCAAGCTGACCAACAGTGTGCAGGGAAGAGGGATTACCGTACTGTTCAGTCAGATACGGCATCATTGCGTCCAGCGCTGCTTTGCTGAGCTTTGTCGTTGCAGCGTTGTCTGCATATATTGTAGTCATAAGTTCACCATACTTTCTTTGTGGATTTAGTAAAGCCTATCCGGGAAGTATGTTTATATTTCCTATCGGACAAGTAGGATTATATCATACTTTTTCTTTTTTGTCAATAGTCTTTAAGAAATTATTCCTGATTTATATAGAAAATATTCATACCGCAATATCATCAGATACCTTACTATACTATTTATTTACAGCAAGTGACTAAATTCATAGAAAAAACTGAAATCATTGAAAAAAAGATGTTGCATTTTCTTTTGAAATGTGATATAATAATAAAGTTGATAAGCGCCTGTAGCTCAGCTGGATAGAGCAATAGCCTCCGACGCTATGTGTCGTGCGTTCGAATCGCATCAGGCGTACCAAACCCCGAGCTCAGGTTCGGGGTTTTTTATTAACCGGTATGATCTCATGGCAGTATTATAATATTGTGAATCATATTCATGGTTAAATACTGGTATTTGAGATTATATTTGATTATATCAATGATGAATTTATTTCTTAGATCCTCTGTATTGCGTAAAATTTCCATTTTACGCAATAAGATATTTTGGGATTTCATTATGAACAACAAATACGATAACGCTCCCCAGCTGCTGAAGGATTACCTTGTATACCTTCAGCTAGTAAAAAACCGCTCGGAACTGACTGTACTCAACTATTATACTGACCTGCGTACATTCTTCCGGTTCTACAAAATCAAAACCGGACGTGCGTCAGATGATCCGGCGGAATTTCAGAATATCAGCATTACTGACATCACGGAAGCCGATATAAAATCCGTTGATCTGATGATGGCGCAGGATTTCCTTATCTACACCAAAACTGAAAAAGATAATCACCCCCAGGCAAGGTACCGCAAAGGAGTTGCACTCCGGCAATTTTTCAAGTACCTTACTAATAATAAGGGGCTGTTTGAGGTCAGCCCACTGGCTAATCTGGAATTGCCATCTCCAAAGCCGGCTCTTCCCAAGTATCTGACCCTCGACGAATCCGTGGAAATGCTCCAGAATATCAATACCCCAGATCAGAAGCGCGATTACTGCATAATCACGTTCTTCCTTAACTGCGGAATCCGACTGAGTGAGCTGGTTGGAATCAACGTATCGGATATCCGCCGTTCCAGGGATCCTTCGGGAAGTGAAGTATGGACTCTGAAAGTCCTAGGTAAAGGGAACAAGGAGCGTATTGTATACCTGAACGACGCCTGCATAAGCGCATATTTGGATTACATTGATCCGACAGAAACCGATATCGAAAAGCGTAATGCTTCCGGTGCGCGGAACATGACCGTAAAAACAGACGCGCTTTTCCTGAGCCGGAGGAACACCCGTATTTCAAACCGCAGAGTACAGCAGATCGTAGAGGAATGCCTAAAATCCAGCGGTCTTGACAATCGAGGACTTTCCGTTCACAAACTCCGCCACACTGCCGCTACCTTAATGTACCAGAACGGAGTTGACGTCCGGGTGCTTAAAGAGATCCTGGGACACGAAAACCTAAATACAACGCAGATCTACACGCATATCTCCAACGATCAGATGGAATCCGCGATGAGCAAAAATCCGCTCGCGGAGCTTACAAACCAAAAGAACAAGGAATAAACAAGAGCCGCTCATATTGGGCGGCTCTCTTTTTTATACCTTTGCTTTGTGTTCGATGGCTGTTATTGAATAAGTGAACGACTTTTCTCCGTCGGGAGAAAGTATCTCGATTCCACGCTTCTCCGCAAACACTCCGGTGCAATCGTCGAAATCTGCGGAACCGCACCAAGGCTCAATACAAAGGAACGGAGCGTCCTTTGCCTGCCATACGCCAAGGCTCGTAAAATCCGGGAAATCCACACGAACGCCCACATTGTCATTGTTCAGCAGTTCCACCTGACGAGAACGTATCTTGTCAAAATAGCAGACGTCCTCGTAGAACATCTCGTGAGAAAGACTGAGTTCAGTCGCTTCCTTCATAAGTTCCCGACGATTGTTTTCCTCGTGAAGCCCAGTTGAGAGATTGTAGTTCGGGACTTCCGCAGTCTCGATTTTCGGGAACTGAAGTCGGTAATCCGTCATATCACCGGGAGTTGCAAACGCAGGGTGAGCGCCAACACAGAACGGCATATCAACATTGCTGTTATTATGAACACGATATGTGACCGTGACTCCGTCCGCCTTCAGCGTGTAGCGAACCGTAAACTTGAAATCGAATGGGTACATCTCCTTTGTATAGTTACTCTGGGTAAGGGAGAACATAGCGCTTCCGCCGTTAAAGTCCTCCGGTGTGAATTCCAGGTCACGGGCAAATCCGTGCTTTGAAATCTTGTATTCACTGCCGTTAATGATGGTCGTACCATTTTTCAGAGTGCCTATCATAGGGAAAAGCAGCGGCGATGTCTTACCCCAGAATGCAGGATCCGCACTCCACATGAGTTCACGATTACCAACTTTAAGGGACTTCAGCTCAGCGCCCTTAGAAATGATTTTCGCAGACACTTCCCCGTTCTTTAATGTAATATCCATATTTTCCTCCTTATTTAAACTGCGGATTCTTAATCAGTCACTTATGGTATTTTCCGTTATTGATTATTGAATACGCACGATAAACCTGCTCCATGAGCATTACCCTCGCAAGGGAATGCGGAAAAGTCATCGGTGACATGGATAGCCGCAAATCCGCCTGCTTTTTCAGCTCCTCATCCAGCCCGAAAGAGCTTCCCACCAGGAAATTCACCGTACTGAACCCCTGCCCTGCCGCGGATTCCAGTTTCTGTGAAAGCTGCTCACTGGAAATAGTCTTGCCCTCAATACACATTGCAACCGTAAAACTTCCGGGCTTTATCTGCTCGCGTATCTTGACGGATTCCTGACGGAGAGCGGCTTCGATCTGTGCCGGAGAGGGCTTCTGCGGAAGGTCCACAGGCGAAGGCTCGATTACCTTCGGGGTAACGTATGCCCCAAGACGCTTCAGGTATTCCGCGCAGGCTTCCCGGTACCAGCTTTCCTTGAGCTTTCCCATGGCGATAAAGTTGATGTTCATGCTTATCTCCTGTTCTTTCTTGGAGGATTCATGCTGATACGTCTGCGACGGTTCATATCTGCAACTTTTCTGCGGTAGGATGCCTTGACGTAATGCGACACGATAAGCATAATTATCTCAAGTCCGACAAGCACGCAGGTCCAGGCAAACAGCGGATTATCCATCACCTGCTTGATCTTTTCCATGTAGAATGCCGTGGTATCTATATCAATATCATTTTCAATTTCAAGCGGAATGGTAGAGATGACCTCGCCGTCAAGCATAAGCTGAAGCTCGCCTACCTGGTATCCCTTGTTCTGCGGAGCCTGAACCGGACGGCGGTCCTCAAACCAGTTTATCTGCTGGGATACAGTCGTCTTGTTAAGGCTCTTTTCAAGAAGCGTAGAGAAATCATCAGCCGCACAGACTCCGACCTTATCAACATTCTTGCCCTGGTAAACCTCGGTCTGAGCAATAGTTTCATTAGATGCAACTATATTTGTATATACCAGTTCCGAATATGCCCAGTTATACAGCGCGACATGATCCCTGAAAGAGTTGTATGACCGCTGACCTTCCGCGTTATGGTAGGGCGCGCCAAGGGTAACTACGATGTAGTGGTATCCTCTGCCGTCGCTTCCCTTTGATGTCGCGGTAGAAACCAGTGCCATCACGCCTTCTTTCGGATTTTCCATATCCCAGCTGCCATTTTTGTACTCGTAGTATTCGTCAATACTTCCAGTTTTTACACCGTGGACTCCCTCGTAGTAGAAGTCTCCGTCAAGCATAAGCTTATTTGTGGTGGACATAGTATAGCCGCTCGGGTTTTGGTCATTAGCAGGCATGTCATAGTATTTTGTGTCGCATATCTTCATGAATCCAGGATAATTGTCTATTGCGTATCTGGTGATAAGATAAAGGTCTTTTGCGGAGGTGTAATTGTCCGGGTTATACAATCCATGAGTATTGGCAAAATGTGTGTTTGTGCAGCCTATCTCCGCCGCCTTTGCATTCATCATGTCAACGAATTCCTGAATACTTCCTGCAAGATTTAAAGCAAGAACATTTCCTGCCTCACAGCCGGAGGATACCATCAGCGCGTACAGGCAGTCGTTGAAAGTAACGTTCGTCTGACCAACTTCAAGCGCAGAGGTAGAGGCTCCCTGGTAGTTGGGATCGCTCATACTGAACTCATTCATCGCGTCATAGGTGATCTTCACCGTCTGGTTAAAGTCTTTTATATTTTCCAGGGCAACAAGCGCAGTCATGATTTTCGTCGTAGAAGCCGGAATAAGCTGCTCATTTTCATTCTTGGCGACAACAACAGTGTTAGTTTCCATTTCTACCATATAAACGCCCTCGCTGTGCAGGTCTACCTTGGGTGTAAAGGCTGCGTGCGCGGTTATACCGGTCGAAAAAGCACCGCATAGTAAAATTATTGAGGTAAATATCGAAAAAATTTTTACTTTTCGCATATAGACAAATCTCCTGTTATAGGGTATTATATATAAAGGCGGCTTTTTTTAGTCAGTCGCGGCTCTCAGTTACCTTATTATTATACAAAATATAAAGGTTCTTGTAAAGGGCTTTTTTCAAATTGTAACCAAATTTTAATGATTTGGCTGCATGGGGGGATCATATGATATACATAACCGGAGATATACACGGCGATTTCTCAAGATTCAGATCGCCGGCGCTTAAAAAGCTCCGGAAAAATGACGCGCTGATCGTCTGTGGAGATTTTGGATTCATCTGGGACGGCTCCGCTAAGGAACAGAAAATACTGAAGAAAATCGGGAAGCTGCCCTACAACGTACTGTTTGTGGAGGGTTCCCACGATAACTACGTCCTGCTCGAGGACTACCCGGTGGAGGAATGGTGCGGCGGAAAGACACGCCCCATCTCCGGAAGGCTCCGGCAGCTTATGAGGGGTCAGGTGTTCACCATTGCCGAAAAGGTAGTTTTCTCGTTCGGCGGAGGTCAGAGCGATGACACGGTGGATCTGATTGAAGGCGAGAACTGGTGGAAGCGCGAAATTCCATCAGAGCACGAGCTTGAAGAAGGGCTCCGCAATCTCGACAAGGCGGACAACTCCGTGGATTTCGTGGTAACATACGAACCGCCGTCAAAGCTTCACGATTTCCTTGACCATAACAGCGGTGACCGGAATCACATCAACACCTATCTGAACGATGTCTATGAGAAGATCAAATTCGACAAGTGGTTCTTCGGGAAGCTTCATCTGAACAAGCTGATACCCCCGAAATACAACGCGGTGTATGACCAGATAGTTGTCGCGGACAATACGAAGATAAAAAAGAAACGGGCGCCAAGACACCCGAAAAATAAAACCGAAGAGGAGAATTGACATGGCAGAAGTAACATTTGAAATAACCAAGGAGCTCGGAGTAATCTCCGAGAACGCAAAGGGCTGGACCAGAGAACTGAACCTCGTAAGCTGGAACGAGCGCGAGCCGAAGTACGATATCCGCGACTGGAACGCAGACCACACCCGCATGAGCAAGGGTATTTCCATGACAGAAGAGGAAATGCAGAAGTTGGTTGAGCTGTTCAACGCAAGGGACGAAGAGGATTCCTTTGAGTAATTCCAATCAGAAAGAAATCCGGGCTGAAAATTCAGTCCGGATTTTTTTATTTGAATTTCTGAGTGAAGTTGATGACAAATCCTACCGCGACAGCAAGCACCGCACTGACAAGAAGCGGAAACCACACGTTGGCGAGCGGCAGTCCGTTTGCGGCCTCGTTGAGGTTCATTCCGTAGAAGCTGAATACAATTGTGGGTACCGCAATAATTATCGTCAATGTAGTCATTCGCTTCATGACTATGTTAAGGTTATTGGAAATAATGCTGGCAAATGTATCCATTGTTGTAGAAAGAATGTTAGAATAGATATTTGTCATCTCGATTGCCTGGCGGACTTCTATCAGCACATCGTCAAGCAGATCCTGATCCTCCTCATAGAGCTTGATGTATCTGCCGCGCATCAGCTTCTCAAGTACGGCTTCGTTTGCCTTGAGCGACGTAGAGAAGAATACCAGGGACTTCTCAAGTCCGAGAAGCTGAATAAGTCCCTTGTTCTGCATTGATTTATGCAGGGTGCCTTCAACGTAGCTCTGGATTTTGTCAATCTGTTTGAGGTACTGTAAATATCTTGCAGCAATACGCAGCAGGATAGTGAATACAAAACGGGTCTTTAGGTTAGTCTGGATTCCCTTTACCACACCTTTTGATATGTCCTCGACTACGGAATTTTCCTTTGCGCTTACCGTCACAACGTTCTTCTCGGTGATGATTATGGACATAGGCGTTGTGGAGTACAGCAGCGTGCGGTCCGGGTTGTTATCCGTTTCGGCAACCGGATAGTCAACGACGATCAGCGTAACTCCGTCGTCGCTTTCGATTCGCGACGGCTCCTCTTCATCAAGGGCTGCACGGACGTAATCTCTGTCGATCCCGAGATCGTCCTCGAGGTTGGAAATCTCGGTTTCAGTCGGGTCTATAACAGATATCCAGCAGCCGGTTTCAGCTTTCTCTATCTCGCAGAGGTGGTTTTCAATATTCCTGTAATATTTGACCAAATTCAGCACTTCCTTTTTACTCCTGGGAAGCACCCTCAGCGCGACCCATAGGATATATTGACTCATTACAACTTCGGTATGACCCGGGGTCTGCGCTCATGTTCTCACCGTCCTTATCACAGAAAATCATGGTTAAGTTTATTTTATCACATTTTTTGTGAAATTACAAGTAGTTTTATCATAAATCTCGATCAAATCTGCATTGAATACTGATACAAGTCAGGACGGTCATTGCGACCACTTTTTATGAAACCGAAACAACAATTTTGCTTGACAAACTGGAATAAAAATGCTACAATTATATGCGGAACATATTAGATTTATGGATTAACAGTCCAGACTGTTCACAGAATTTATTCACCTGGCGTGAATTAGGGAGAGTGTCTATTAATGGCTTTTGATTACAAAGATTATACGCTGTTGCTGAATCAGCTTATCGAAAAGAGCGGCGAAATGCGTCAATTCAGGGATACGCCCCTTCGGGACGCTATTGCTCCGCTATGCCGTTTCCTGCGTATTTCTAAAGTGACTTCAGCCGTTTTTGACAACGACGCTTATTCCGCTAATATTTCCAGGGAAACCTACTCATATTATGACGACGGCGGTGCAGATGACCGCTTCATTTCATTTACAGAGAATATCTTAAGGCGGGGGAAAGCTGTTTACTCCTTCTTCCAAGAGTACGGCGAGGAAAACTGGTCCGATGAGGAAAAAGAGCAGATCCGTGCATTTGAAAAACACCTTTTCGTGCTGAGCGAGCGCGCTTTCACAATACAGCTTGCGGAATCCCTCCCGCTGCACGACAGCGAGTTCGAGGTGTATTCCCTCCCCTTCTTCCTTACCACTTCACGCACGCTGATAGCACAGGGAAATGTGGGGGAATTCGGCGCCGTATACTTTAATATTAGAGGATTCTCGGCAATAAACCAGAATCTCGGAAGAGAAACATCCAACAAGGTGCTCAGCCTTTTCATAAACGAACTGGTAAATAAGCTTGTATACGAAGAATGCGTATGCAGGATAGGCAGCGACAACTTTGTAATGCTGTTCCGCAAGGAAAATCTCGACATGATAAGAAAGCACCTGTCCGGCACCACTATCACCTACGGTGACAGCGGCGAACACGTCACTGTAACCACCTACGCCGGATACTACATGATCCCGGAGTCTACCGACTCGCCGGTCGAGATCATGGACAGAATATGCACGGCTTATCAACTGGCGAAAAATGTTGTGAAGCAGCCCTATCTATTCTTTGACGATAATATAATGAAACAGCAGGAGCATGTCCAGGCAATAGAAGCTATATTCCCGGACGCAATAGCCAACGAGGAATTCAAGGTGTTCTATCAGCCCAAGACCCAGCTGAACGATTACCACATGGCAGGCGCCGAGGCGCTTTGCAGATGGTTCCGGGACGGGAGTATCATTCCCCCGGGGGAGTTCATTCCCGTGCTGGAAAGCAGCAAGGCAATATGCACGCTGGATTTCTACATGCTGGATCATGTGTGTCGCGATATCCGCAGATGGCTGGACGAAAAACGCGACGTCGTGAAGGTATCCGTCAATCTGTCCAGACTTCATCTCGGCGACGCTGACCTTCTTGAGAACATTCTCGGTATCATCGACAAGCACAATGTTCCGCACGAATACATTGAGATCGAGCTTACGGAAACCACCACCGATGTGGATTTCACGGAGCTGAAGAAGATCGTGAACGGACTCCGGGAGCAGGGTATCAGCACATCCGTGGACGACTTCGGAATGGGGTATTCGTCGCTGAATCTGATCCGCGAACTTCCCTGGAATGTGCTCAAGATCGACAAGAGCTTCCTACCCACCAGCGCGGAAAACCAGGACCCGTCCAAGGTAAAAATGCTGCGTCACATTATCACAATGTCGCAGGATCTCGGGCTGGAATGCATAGTTGAGGGTGTGGAAACCGCCGAACAGGTGAATCTCCTCAAGGAGTGCAAATGCTACCTTGCACAGGGCTTCTACTTCGACAAACCTCTACCTGTCAAGGAATTTGAACGCAGGCTTGACGAGATGAGCGCAAGCTGACATATAAGAAACACGGCTGTCAGAATTCCGACAGCCGTTAAGTTTTATAGCCCTCAAAAAATCAGGCGCAATATTTCGACAGGATCAATAAAAATTTGCGAACAGCGCCGCAGCGGCAACAGTAAGAATTCCCGATACAACTACGGAAAGGCTGCTCATTGCACCTTCGATCTCGCCTATCTCCATTGCTTTAGATGTACCCATTACATGCGCGGAGGAACCAAGTGCAATCCCCTTTGCGACTGGCTCGGAAATCCTGAACAGCTTCAGCAGCATATCGCCAAGCATATTGCCGATAACTCCGGTAATGATGATCACGCCGACCGTAATAGGTACGATTCCGCCGTTTTCCTCAGCCACGCCCATTCCGATAGCGGTGGTTATGGATTTTGGCAGGAAAGTGATGTATTCCTCATGGGAGAATCCGAACAGGACCGCAAGTCCCAGCACGCTGCCAAGACTGCTGAGTACGCCGGCAACAACACCGGCAGTTATCGCGGCAATGTTCTTCTTCAGCAGCTCGAACTGCTCATATAGCGGAACCGCCAGCGCCACCGTCGCAGGAGTCAACAGCCAGGAAAGATAATGTGCTCCTTCCTCGTAGGTGGCATAGTCAATATTCAGCAGAAGTATCGCCGGAATAGTCAGGATAATAGAGATAAGCAGCGGATTTATCAGCGGACACTTCAGCTTGCTGCGGAGAAGCGAACCCAGCCCGTAAGCCGCAAGGCTGATCAGAACGCCGAAATACGCGGAATTTGACAGAAACTCGCTCATGCCTTTTTCTCCTTTCTCTTACGCGCGCGGATAACCGCCTGGGTCACCAGTCCGGAAACCGCCATTACAAATATCGTCGTAACTACCGTAACCACCAGGAACTGAATCCAGGACGGAGCGAGAATATCCCATGTGTCTATCAGCCCGACCGCCGCCGGAATAAACATTATCGGCATTATCTGAATAAGAAAAAATGACGCTTCCTTTACCTCGCTCACCGGAATGAGCCTGGTCTTTAGTCCCAGGAAAAGCAGCACGATACCGTAGATTCCTGCCGGAACAGGAATCGGAAGCAGCGCGTGAAGCACCTCGCCAATGAAGGTGATCAGAAGAATTATTCCGAACTGTTTTACGAATTTCATTTTATCTCTCCCTTGTTCTGCACATATTCCTGCGTCAGAGCCACCCAAGACCCTCCGCAAGTATTTTTAACCCTATTAATATAAGTACAACGCCGCCGGTTATCTCGGCGCCGGTTTTATATTTCGCGCCGAACACGCTTCCAAGCTTCACGCCCACCGCCGACGCAGCAAACGCAACTCCGCCGATGATCCCGACAGCCAACGCTAACGGGACCTCCAGAAAGGCAAAGGTCACGCCAACTGCCAGGGCGTCAATACTTGTGGCGACTGCCGGAAGTATCATGCTCCTGGGGCCCACGGAGGGATCCCGGGTGTCCTCCTCGGCTTCGTCGCCAAGGGCTTCCCTTATCATATTGCTGCCAATTATCACCAGCAGCGCGCAGGCGATCCAGTGATCGAAGTCAGAAACGACCTGCGCAAACGCACTGCCCAGAAGATACCCGATGAGCGGCATGAGCGCCTGGAATCCTCCGAACCACAAGCCGACTATCAGCATATGCCTTAGCTTTATCCTGCCCAGCGAAAGTCCCTTGCAGACGGATACTGCAAATGCGTCCATTGATAGCCCTGCGGCAAGGATAACTAATCCTGCTGTCCCCATATGTGCTCCCCCTTATGTACATGTTTTCTTCAATTATACATAATATGGAAGAGATGTTCAAGGGGAAATAAATCAAATACCATCTGATTTTGCTGAAACCCGATTGACAGCCGGACAAAAATATGCTAAACTGAACCTATAACTGTTCAGGAGCTGATCTGCATGAAATTAAAATACGCTGTTGTTGTTATTCCGATTTTGCTTTGCGGCTGCAACGGAACCCCGTCTGAAACTCCGGTGTTCACGGACGAATCTTCGGACGTTACCCTGGAATCCTATTCAGCGGAGATCCCTTTCTCCAGCACCATGGAGGATATTCCGGACGAGGACGAACTTTCCCTGGCGGACCCGCTGGATAATCTGGACATCACTCCGTCCGACTATTTCACGCCGGGCGTGTGGACTTCCCTCAACACTGACGACACAGGCAACTTCTACATATTCGACGAGGACGGAATACACGGGCGGATAATCCCCATGGCGGACGCTGACGGGGTGGACTTTGTGTACTCCATAAACGAAAACAGAATGACAATGTACGTCGGCGAGGAATTCACCCCGTACAATGCGACCCTTGAACGCACAGACGAGGGACATGTCGTGATCAGCATGACTTTCCTCGGGACCCAGGACGAACTGACGTTCCTGTCCGAAGTTTCTGCCGGAAATTTCTCGTTTTACCCTGCCGCAAGGCTGGCAAAGATGGCGGAGATGTACTACACACAGCAGACGGGAACCGAACTTGCTGGCGTAGAATACCTCATCGAAGATAACGACATGGTCGTGCTGAATCTCTGGGTAAAGGATCAGAACGGCTGGCGCAGCGATGTCGAAAGCTATACGGTCAGCATGTTCAGCGCAAAGGGGTGGAGCAGTATAACTTACGATGATATCGACCTGAGTTCCGTCAGCATTGAGGTCACTGACGAACAGCTGCCGGAGGACGATATCCAGGATATCATCGAGGATTAAATCCAAAGGTAATTCTACTACTTTTTCTTTAGCAAGTCAATTCCTGGCGATTAGTTATCTGGAACAATCAATGCTTTTTCGGCGGTTTGTATGTTATCAACATATTTGCCGCCTTTGATTTGTGCAAAACGCTTTGGGAAACTTATATTTTTTACAATATCAGCAGGCATATTTGTAACTAAAATACAAATATTAGACTTTTCATGATGATTGTTTCATAAAAATATTGATTTTCTCCAATTTTTGTGATATAATATAAAATAGTATCCACAGAAGCTGCATATTGCAATTGCAAGCAAATCTATTTTATCGGAGGTAATACTCAGATGAGTGAAAAAATCAAGGAATTAGCAGCCAAGCTGCCACGACAGACTAAAATCAAGTATCGTATACTCAGACTTGCGATACTCAGTGTGGTAGTATGTATTTCAGCGCTGATGATAGTTATGACTACCAGTATCATTTCAGCATATAACACAAGCTATACAAACCAGACGCAGTCACTGGCGGAGGCTTATGGCGAGGTTATCACAAATACCATTAGATCACTGACCCTTGAAATCGAAAGCGCTGCCAACGACAGCACCGCTTTCGACTCGACGATTCCGCTCGTTACCAGGCAGAAGAATCTTTCCAAGCTTGCTGAAACGGCTCTCTTCAAGGACTACTCCGTTGCATATGAGAACGGAACCACTTACAACGACACCGACCTCTCTGACAGAGAATATTTCCAGAAGGCACTCAACGGACAGGTCGCAATTTCCGCACCGATTATAAGAAAGACTGACGGCACTGTAACAACAATGATGGCTGCCCCTGCCCAGTACAAAGGTCAGAAGTACGTCATCTACGGCGGTCTGGACACCTCAATGTTCTCCAACGGTCTTGATAGGATCGACATGGGCACGGGCAGCAATATAGTCATTTTTGACAACCACGGTCAGGTAATTGCTTCAAGCGATTTCGAGATCGTTACCTCACTCACTAACTACCTTGAAAGTGACAATCAGAGCTTGAAGAAACTCGCTGAAAAGACGATGAGCGGCGAGAGCGGCACATATAGATATAACGACGGCAAGAATAATATGCTCGCCTATTACATGCCGCTTGCCGGAACAGATGGCTGGTCTATCGCAGTCAGCGGAAATTACGACCAGGTTCTGGGAAGCGTTTTACTTGATCTCGGAATCGCCGTTGGCGTCAGCCTGGCGCTTATCTGCCTCGGCATATTCATTTCCATAAACGTTGCAAACAAGATCTCCAAGCCTATAGAGAATTCCGCAGAACGTCTTAAACTCCTTTCACAGGGCGATGTCAACACACCGTTTGAGATCACCCCCTCCGGCGATGAAACGCTTGTCCTTCAGGAATCTCTCTACAGCACCGTTGAAACGCTCCGTACATACATTAACGACATACGCGATGTCCTGGAACCGCTCGCCGACGGCGACTTGACCGTTTCCTCCGATATTGAGTACAAGGCGGATTTCGTAACGATAGGAACATCGCTGAATCAGATAGCCTCAGCCCTCAATTCCGCCATGACCACGGTAAAGAACAGCGTAAGCAATATCCAGTCAGGCGCTGAGCAGGTTGCCGAGGGCTCCGCAAGCCTGTCGGAAACCGCGATCAAGGAAGCCGAAGCGGTTGACAAGATATCCAATACGATTGGCGCAATCCAGAAGAAAGCGGACAATACTGCCAACGTATCCAGCAATGTTGCGGCACTCGCCCAGGAAGCCAACAGCAGCGCCCAGGAGGGCGGCGAGCTGATGAAGCAGCTTCTTGAAGCAGTCGAGAACATAAAGGATAAATCCGCTTCGATAAAGAATATCATCAAGACAATTGAAGATATAGCATTCCAGACCAATATACTCGCGCTCAATGCTTCCATTGAAGCGGCAAGAGCCGGTGAAGCAGGAAAGGGATTCGCGGTCGTTGCTGATGAGGTTGGCAACCTTGCTGCCAAGAGCCAGGAGGCTGCTCAGAATACTACGGCGCTCATCAACGATTCACTCGCTGCAGTCGATAAGGGAACAAAGCTTGCCGCAGACGCCCACACTGCAATGGATAGCATTGTTAATGGTATCAGCAAGATCTCCGACCAGATGCAGGAGATCACCGAAGCCGCTGCCGAGCAGCAGTCCGCGGTGTCCGAGATGACCGAGGGAATATCCCACATAGAATCCGGAATGCACTCTACCACGGCAACAGCAGAACAGAGTGCGGCGTCCAGTGAGGAACTGTCTGCACTGGCTACCACGCTTGCAGGAGAAGTCGAAAAGTTCATCACCGAATAATCAGTATGAAACCAGGGGGGCTACCCCTGGTTTTTTTGTAGCGAAAAATACCAAACGACCGCTTAAAGGTACTTGAAATATGAAAAAAGATATGGTATAATAAAACAAATATATTCTGATCCAAGAAACAAAGGGGGTATTCATATGCTGTTCGGGCAGCACATAGTGGCCTTGTGCATTCCTCGTATTCACGACAGCACTAATCACGAGTTCATTACCTCTCTAAATAAACATCTCATTGAAAGGGATTGCCGTCTGCTGGTTTATAGCACACCCTCCGAGTTATACTTGAATTCAGTAGACGAACAGGGCGAAAAGTCTGTTTTTGAGCTGATAAACTATAATATCACGGACGCAATAATCATTCATGATGAAGCAATAAAGAACAAGGAAGTTGTAAACGAGCTCATCAGCAAAGCGCATCAATACAATATTCCCGTGATAACCATCGGCGGTGAACATGATGGCTGTACCAGTGTGAAGTTCGACTACTCCACGGGATTTGAATCGGTAGTTCGTCACGTTCTCAGAGATCATCATGTGACAGACTTCCATTTTATTGCAGGAATCAGGAACAACATTTTTTCCGAAGAACGTATACAGGTGGTTCGCAAAGTCGCCCAGGAATTCAACGTTCCGTTTTCGGACGAGGACGTAAGCTATGGAGAATTCTGGAGCAAACCTACTGAAGAAGCGCTAGAAGCACTGTTTACAAGGCGCCGCAGACTGCCCCGTGCCATCATCTGCGCAAACGATTCCATGGCGATAACCACAGTAAATGTACTGAAACGGCATGGAATAAAAGTCCCGGAAAACGTTATCGTCACCGGTTTTGATGGTGTCAGTGAGGCAAATTTCTGCACTCCCAGGATCACTACCTGCCTGTGTAATAATGACCAGTTGGCTGAATGCGTTGCGCAGACAACCAGCAAAAAGATCGCCGGAGCGAAAACACCGGATTGCCGTCTGGTGGTTCCAGTACTGCAAAAATCCGAGAGCTGCGGCTGTAAGTCCGACGAAGTGCTGAATGCGTCTGAAGAGCTGACATATGTGAACAATTCCTTTACCAGGTATCAGAACGAGGAAGAACATATGTTCCGCATGATATCCAGAATAATGGAATGCCATTCCTTTACACAGGTTGCAGATATCCTTGACAAATACGACTTTTACGATATGGTCATCATGCTTAACCCTGAGTGTCTGGATCCCACTTTCGACCCTCTCAGCAAATCAAGAAATAACTCTTTTGGTGAAAAAGTCAAGATCATCTACAACACAAACTACCCTCTGCGTGGAAGAATTGAAGAGATGGAAACCCAGCTCATTCACCCTAACCTCAGGGATATGCTAACAGAGCATAACGATCCGCTTCTTATCTTTTCACTTAATTACATGGGACTTTCAATGGGATATTGCGTGTTTAATTTCCACAATTACGAAATCCAGAATTACTACAAGGCGTCCCAGATTGTGAATACGCTGAACTGCGCCTTCGGTGCGTACCGCACTATCCAGTATCAGCACTACCTCTCTGAAAAGATCGAGGAGATGTACCGCTGCGACGGACTCACGCACCTGCTGAACCGGCTTGCGCTCAAAAACTCCTACGGCGATATTCTGAAATATTCCGACGGAAATATGACAGTAGTGCTTGCGGACCTTGATCACCTAAAATACATTAACGACAATTACGGTCATGACGATGGCGATTTCGCAATCTGCACCGTAGCTAACGCGCTCAAGCATAGCAGTCCCGAAAATGCGTTATGCGTACGCTGGGGCGGCGACGAAATGGTCGCTGTGATACCTGGTATATATTCAGGCAATGTTATCCGCAGGGATATGAACAAATACATTGAGGCAGTGAATTCTTCGTCTGACAAGAAGTACAGGATATCCGCAAGCGTGGGAGTAATGACTTTTGCCACCGATGAATCCACGTCTTTTGAGGATATGGTGAGAGCGACCGACCAGATGATGTACTCAGAAAAGAACCGGAAAAGGGCTGCTGGTATTTCCGACAATATCCACTAAGAAGGTGTTTTTATGAAGGCAGTGATTTATGAATCCAATGCAGGCAGCACAAAGCGCTATGCTGAAATGCTTGCGGAAAAGCTGGGCGTACCCGCATATTCCGTCAAGGAAGCAAAAAAGACTCTGCCTAAGGACGAAGAAGCGGTATTCCTCGGGTGGGTCTTTGCCAACAGGATACAGGGACTCCAGAATGCTCAGAAGCGGTGGAACCTGCTTTGCGCCTGCGCGGTAGGAATGAATCCGGCGAACGAGAAATACCGCGAGATACTGAAGGAATCTAATCCGACGGATATTCCGATATTCTACCTGCGCGGCAAGCTCGACATGTCCAAACTGAAATGGCTCCAGCGCAAGCTGCTCGAAACCATTCGCACGGATCTTGAAAAGCAGAACAAGCCGGGCACGGAGGAAATGGTCACAATTCTGAAGGACGGCTGCGATTTCGTATCAGAAGACATGCTGAAGGAAGTCCTCGCATACATCATGATGAAGCAGTAACGGCACAACTCAACAACATCAGGCGGCAGAGCATTCTGCCGATGAGCACGTCGAAAAATCCCCTAAAGGGGCTTTTCCGCCGAGCAACCGCACTGCGCGCACTCGTTGTCGGCTATGCCGACAATTCGCACACTTGTGCGGTTAGCAGTGTTTTTTGCCTCGGGAAACCCGTGGCAAAAAACATATTTTAAAAGCCTGCTTCGCAGGCAATTTCACCTTTTGAAAAGCTGAGGCGGCAGAGCATTCTGCCGCTTTTTTCGTCAAAAAACGGGAAATTTTATTGATATATCGTTGACAATATATGAACTATGTGATAAAATAATATTATGTACTGTTTGATATAACAGGCAGTGAAAATATACAGAAGAAGGGTGATCTCTTAATGAAGCTTAGCGGTTCTGATATAATCGTTGAATGCTTACTGGAACAGGGCGCGGATACTATTTTTGGCTATCCCGGCGGTGCTGTTCTCAATATTTACGACAGTCTGTACAAGTACAGCGACAAAATCAAGCATGTGATCACATGCCACGAGCAGGGCGCATGTCATGCGGCTGACGGCTACGCACGTTCCACCGGAAAGACCGGCGTGGTTCTGGCTACCTCCGGTCCCGGCGCCACCAATCTTGTAACCGGTATTGCAACTGCATACATGGATTCCGTTCCGCTGGTTGCTATTACAGGTAACGTTTCCTGCGGTCTGCTTGGTCTGGATTCCTTCCAGGAAGTCGATATCACAGGAATCACTATGCCCATTACAAAGCACAACTTTATCGTGAAGTCCGTGGACGACCTCGCGGACACTATCCGACTTGCATTCCGTATCGCAAATACCGGCAGAAAGGGTCCCGTGCTCATCGACGTTCCCAAGGACATCACTCAGGCGATGGCTGAATATGTACCCCAGCCGGCTCAGCAGCCTGACAAGAACCCTGCCCTTTCAGCTGATGAGATCAATGCGGCAGTTGAACTTATCGCCAACTCAAATAAGCCGTACATCTACGCCGGCGGCGGTGTTATCTCCTCCGGAGCCTCCGAGGAACTCAAGAAGCTCGCGGAACTTACTGACGCCCCAGTTTCCTGCTCTCTCATGGGTCAGGGCGCATACGATGAAACCGACCGCCGTTACATAGGCATGCTCGGCATGCACGGCACAGTCAAGGCAGCCTACGCGCTAAACAACTGCGACCTGTTCATCGGAATCGGCACGCGCTTCTCCGACAGAGTGACCGGCGACACCTCCGTATTCGGCAAGCAGGCGAAGATGATCCACATTGACATCGATCCGGCTGAATTCAACAAGAACGTTGATGTGAATACTACCATAACCGGCGATGTGAAGGAAGTACTTGCTGCAATAAACGCGAAGATCTCACAGCAGTCCCACCCGGAGTGGTGCGCTGAAATACTGGACAAGGATTTCGGCGAGCCTGTACAGCAGGGCACCCCGGAACTTCCCGTAACTCCCGAGGCTGTTATCGAGGAACTCGACCGCCAGACTAACGGCGAAGCCATCATCACCACCGAAGTAGGTCAGACACAGATGTGGGCGGCGCAGTACTACAAGTGCAGGAATCCGCGCAGCTTCGTTTCCTCCGGCGGACTTGGCACGATGGGCTTCGGACTTGGCGCTGCAATCGGCGCAAAGACCGGCAATCCTGACAAGACCGTTGTGAACATGGCTGGCGACGGCTCCTTCGCAATGAACCTCAATGAGCTTATCACAGCTTCCGCGCACGGAATAAACATCGTGGAAATTGTAATTAATAATAGTGTACTCGGCATGGTACGTCAGTGGCAGCGCCTGTTCTACAGCAAGCACTTCTCTGAAACCACGCTGGACGCACGCCACATTGACTATGTGAAGCTTGGCGAAGCATTCGGTATCAGAACTTTCGTCATCGAAAAGACCGAGGATATCGCTCCGGTTCTCATGGAAGCGCTTGAGATCTCCAAATCCGCTCCGGTAATGATCGAAGTACGAATCGACAGAGATATCAACGTACTGCCGATGATCCCTGCCGGAAAGCCCGTCGTAAATCCCATCACATCAATTGACCTGGAGGCGTGATCATGCAGGAATACGTATTATCAGTAAAAGTAAACAACAGCGAAGGCGTGCTGCTCCGGGTTTCAAGCCTGTTCAGCAGACGCTGCTTCAATATCAAGAGCCTTAACGCGGCTGAAACCGAGGTCCCGGAGGTATCCAGGCTTACCATCGTCGTTGCCGGGGATCTGAGAGTTCTCGAGCAGATCAAGAACCAGCTCATGAAGCTCCACGACGTCAGGGAGGTCAAGATCCTCACCGACGCCGTATGCCGTGAGCACGTTATCGTCCGCGCAGGACGTTCCGTCGAAGACAGACGAGGTATCGTCGAGGTCGCAAATCTGTTCCGCGCAAAATCCGTAGACATCGGCGAGGAGAGCATTATGCTGGAACTCACCGGCAAGCCCGAGAAGATCGACAGCTTCATCAGCCTGCTAAAGCCGTTCGGGATCGTAAAAATGGTGAGAAGCGGTATTTCCGCACTCGAACGTGACTGATAACATAGAATTGATAAATCTTTAACAGAAATCCTTCTGTATTTTACCGGGGAAACGACGAAAGGCAGGAATAAAGTTGAACATACTTCATCTGAAATATGCCGTAGAAGTGGCAAAGACCCGTTCCATCAGCAAGGCAGCGGAGAACCTCTACATGGGGCAGCCTAACCTCAGCCGCGCGATCAAGGAGCTTGAGGAATCCCTCGGGATAACCATATTCCGCCGGACAACAAAGGGGATATCCATTACTCCGGACGGCGAGGAGTTCCTGCAATACGCCCGGCAGATCGTACAGAAGGTCGAAGAGGTGGAGCAGATCTATCAGAACGGACGGCAGAAGAAGCAGACTTTTTCTGTCAGCGTGCCGCGCGCAAGCTACCTCAGCTTTGCCATGGCGGATTTCTCGCGCTGCATGAAAAAGGGCTCCCCTGCCGAGTTCTACTACTGCGAAACCAACCCCATGAACACCATAAACAGCGTTGTCCGGGAAGATTTCAACCTGGGTATCGTGCGGTTCCAGTCCTCGTATGAGAAGTATTTCAGCGACCTGTTCAAGGACAAGAAGCTGACCAGTGACACCATCGCGGAATTCTCGTACAGCATGATCATTTCAAAGAACGATCCGCTGGCGCATAAGGACAGCGTCTGTCTTGACGATCTCGCGGATTACATCGAGGTCTGTCATTCCGACCCGTATGTTCCGTCGGTTCCGGCGATTGATGTTCGCAAATCCGAGCTGACGGAATTCGTGGAGCGCAGGATCTTCGTTTACGAGCGTGGAACGCAGTTCGTTCTTCTTGGTAATGTCCCGGAAACCTTCATGTGGGTGTCCCCTGTTCCGCAGCAGCTGCTGGACAACTACGGGCTTGTGCAGCTTAAAGTACGGGGCGCTGAGCGGCTTTACAAGGATGTCTTGATCTACCGCCGGGATTACCGCCTGAGCGACTACGACAAGGAGTTCATTGCGGCGGTGCACCGGGCGAAGTTCAAATATAACGTGATTTGATGTGATTATCGGCTATGCCTTTTGCTGATAGGTATATATCAATATTACATTTTACAGGGATAAAATAATGTGTTAAAATATTAACAGGTGCGAAAGTGGTCAGCTATAACTGTAAGCTGATTGGCACTATATAAGTGGTAAGAAACGGACAGCAACGAAGCTGATCCGTGCAGATATCCGGACAAACAGGATATTGCGACTGCGCCGCGGCATTCCGCCGTTACCGCCGCCGTCATACAGGGTGTCAAGGGTTGACGCATGCATACAAATATTAAGGAGAAGATGACTATGGCATATCATGAAATGGTTGACAGCGTTGAAAGCTTTGAGAAAGCGCTCAAGAAGGTCAAGGAAGCACAGGAGATTTTCTCTACCTACACTCAGGAGCAGGTAGACGCTATCTTCTTTGCTGCAGCTTCCGCAGCAAACAAGCAGAGAATTCCGCTTGCTAAGATGGCTGTTGAGGAAACTGGCTACGGTATTGTAGAGGATAAGGTTATCAAGAACAACTATGCAGCTGAGCATATCTACAATGCTTACAAGCACACAAAGACCTGCGGCGTTATCGAGCGCGATGAAGCTTACGGTATCGAAAAGATCGCAGAGCCTATCGGCGTTGTTGGCGCGGTTATTCCTACAACCAACCCTACTTCCACTGCTATCTTCAAGACCCTCATCTCTCTCAAGACAAGAAACGGTATCATCATCAGCCCGCACCCCCGTGCAAAGAAGTGCACCGTTGAGGCTGCAAAGATCGTTTACGAGGCAGCTGTAAAGGCTGGCGCTCCTGACGGCATCATCTCCTGGGTTGACGTTCCTTCTCTGGATCTGACAAACCTCCTGATGAAGGAAGTTGACATCATTCTCGCAACCGGCGGTCCTGGAATGGTTAAGGCTGCTTACTCCTCTGGTACTCCTGCTATCGGCGTTGGCGCAGGCAACGCATCTGCTATCATCGACTCCTCCGCTGATATCGTTAACGCAGTAAACTCCATCATTCACTCCAAGACCTTCGATAACGGTATGATCTGCGCAACTGAGCAGACCCTTATCGTTGACAAGACCATCTACAACGATGTCAAGAAGGAATTCGAGAAGAGAGGCTGCATGTTCCTCGACAAGAAGCAGGCTGACATGATCAGAAAGGTTATGCTCATCAACGGCGCTCTTAACGCTAAGATCGTTGGTCAGCGTCCTTACCAGATCGCGAAGATGGCTGGCTTTGAGATTCCTGAGTCCGTTAAGGTAATAATCGGCGAGGCTACTTCCCTGGAGCCCGAGGAAGCTTTCGGTCACGAGAAGCTCACCACTATCCTTGGTATGTACAAGTCCGATAACTTCGACCAGGCTCTGGATATGGCTGACACACTGCTCAAGAACAACGGCGGTCTTGGTCATACTTCCGTTCTCTGGATCAATAACAATACTCAGAGAGAGAAGCTCGACAAGTGGGCAGAGAGAATGAAGGCTTGCCGTCTTATCGTTAACACTCCTTCTTCCCTCGGCGGTATCGGCGACCTCTACAACTTCAAGTTCGCTCCTTCCCTCACACTGGGCTGCGGTTCTTGGGGTGGCAACTCCGTTTCTGAGAACATCGGAGTTAAGCACCTGCTGAATATCAAGACCGTTGCTGAGAGGAGAGAGAATATGCTGTGGTTCCGCGCACCTGAGAAGGTTTATATCAAGAAGGGCTGCCTCCCTGTTGCTCTCAAGGAGCTCAAGGACGTTATGGGCAAGAAGAGAGTATTCATCGTAACTGACTCCTTCCTGTTCAAGAGCGGCTTCACAAAGGCTATCACTGACAGACTGGACGAGATGGGTATCGTACACACCACCTTCGCAGATGTTGAGCCTGATCCTTCCCTGGCTTCCGCTCAGAAGGGTGCCGAGGCTATGAGAAAGTTCGAACCGGACTGCATCATCGCTGTCGGCGGCGGTTCCGCAATGGACGCTGGTAAGATCATGTGGGTTCTCTACGAGCACCCCGAGGCAGACTTCATGGATATGGCTATGAGATTCATCGATATCCGTAAGAGAGTCTACACATTCCCGAACATGGGCGAGAAGGCTTACTTCATCGCTGTTCCTACTTCTGCTGGTACTGGTTCCGAGGTTACTCCGTTCGCAGTTATTACTGACCAGACCACTGGCGTTAAGTATCCGCTGGCTGACTATCAGCTGATGCCTAAGATGGCTATCGTTGATGCCGACATGATGAAGACTGGTCCGAGAGGTCTGACTTCCGCTTCCGGTATCGACGCAGTTACACACTGCCTCGAGGCTTATGCTTCCGTTATGGCTACTCCGTTCACTGACGGTCTGGCTCTCAAGTCCCTCCAGCTCATCTTCGACAACCTGCCTGCTGCTTATGACTCCGCTATTTCCGGCGTATATGATCCGGTTGCTCGTGAGAACATGGCTAACGCAGCTACTATGGCTGGTATGGCATTCGCTAACGCATTCCTGGGTGTTTGCCACTCTATGGCTCACAAGCTGGGTGCATTCCATCACCTGCCCCACGGTATCGCAAACGCTCTGCTGATCGACGAAGTAATCCGCTTCAACAGCGCTGAGGCTCCTGCTAAGATGGGTACCTTCTCTCAGTATGATCACCCGCACACCATGCGTCGTTATGCTGAAGTAGCTGAGTTCCTCGGCGTAACCGGCAAGAACGATGAGGCTAAGGTTGAGGGTCTTATCAAGAAGATCGACGAGCTCAAGGACAGAATCGGTGTTAAGAAGACCATCAAGGACTACGGCATCGATGAGAAGGACTTCCTCGACAGACTGGACGCTATGGTTGAGCAGGCATTCGATGACCAGTGCACCGGTGCTAACCCGAGATTCCCACTCTTCAAGGAAATCAAGCAGATGTACCTGAATGCTTACTATGGTACTCACGAGAAGGTTTAATATAACCTGACTTTCCCGAACTGATTTAATGCAGCCGGGCATGGACTTTTAGCCCGTGCCCGGCTTTGCGCTTTGTATGAACGACACTCAGTGAACTGATTCAGCAGCCAGATCCGTGCGAGATATGTTCGCATTTTTATTCAGCTGGGTTCAGCATTCAGTGAACTGAGCGTCTTATATATAAACAGGAGGTAAAAAGCTATGTCTGAAAACATATTAGCTGTCAGACCCGGAAAAACTATCTACCGTGAGGGTAACACCCTTGTCAAGGTTTTCGATGAGAGCTATCCCAAGTACGATGTACTCAACGAAGCCCTTAACCAGGCACGCGTAGAGAACATCGGAATCAACGTTCCGAAAGTTCTTGAAGTAATGACCATTGATGGTAAGTGGGCTATCGTTTCTGAATTCATCGAGGGCAAGACACTTGCTCAGCTGATGAAGGAAAATCCTGCCAAGAAGGACGAATATCTTGAGATGTTCGTTGACCTTCAGATGCAGGTTCATGCTGCAAAGTGCCCTCTGCTGAATAAGCTCAAGGACAAGATGAACCGCAAGATCAGCGAAACTGACCTCGATGCAACAACACGATACGAGCTGCACACCCGTCTTGAGGGAATGCCCAAGCACAACAAAGTATGCCACGGTGACTTCAATCCCTCCAACATAATCGTAAAGGACGACGGCACCGCGTACATAATCGACTGGTCGCATGTTACTCAGGGTAACGCTTCCGCTGATGTCGCGCGTACTTACCTGCTGTTCCACCTGAGCGGCGACAAAGAAATGGCCGACAAGTACCTTGATCTGTTCAGCAAGAAGAGCGATACTGCAAAGCAGTACATTCAGAAGTGGCTTCCTATTGTTGCGGCTTCTCAGATCGTCAAGGGCAAGAAGGAAGAACGCGACTTCCTGCTGTCCTGGGTAAATGTCGTAGAATACGAGTAATACGAATCGGGGCTTACCGCCTGGTAAGCCCTTTCTTTACTGCAAAAAAGACTGCACGGTTTCCTGTGCAGCCTTTTTATATTTACCAGTCGGTGTCCCAGTCAGTATCGCCTGCGTCCCAGTTGCCGCCGAAATCCCAATCATTGCCGTCATTCCAGTCGGAGTTGCTGTTGGAACTTACATAGTAGTCCGTGTCGCTGAAATCCGTTACCCCGAAATCCGAGTTGTAATCGCTGTCGGCATAATAACTGGAATAGTTGTCGTAGAGCTCGCTGTCTATGCTGTCTGCAAATATCCATATTGCTGAGAGTGGGTCGAAGTAATACCAGTCGTCGCCTGCCTGGCAGTAGTAATACCTGTCGTTGTAGCGGTAATATCCGCGGCTCGGCGTTTTGGCTGCGAGGTAGGTACTCGCGCCTAAAATTCCGCCCACCACCACAAACAGGGTCAGCGGATATGCCAGCTTTTTCAGGAGTGCCTTTCCCTTGCTTACGGGCTTTCCGCCGCCGGACTGCGTCGCGCTGCTGTTCTTGTTCCTGCGGAGGGCAACCTCGGACTTCATCTTTTCGTAAATTTCGTTGACCGCATATGCCTCGTCCGGTCCGCGATATCGTTCCGCCCGGGTGCCGTCTGCCTTATTTTTGTACACCACGAAATTCCCGTCGGAATCCTTGAATATGCCGAACGCTCTGGCTTCCTTGAAATCCTCGCCGATAAAAAAGCGCATTTGCTCCAAGGGAAGCTTTTTGGCTTCACAGAACGCGCGAAGTTCCTCAATAGTCTTCGGAATGCCGTCAGTTACACGGCTCATGTGTTCGTTTGCGGCGCCGCAGTTCGGGCAGATGGGCTCGGTGTCCTCAATCATTCCGCCGCAGAAATCGCACTTAACTTTCATATGTATACCTCCATTGCGACTTACAGTCCTAATTATATTATACAATATGTTTGACCAGTAGTCAACCGTTTATGGAATATATATCTGACTCTTAAACCAGAAAATGTATTTGTCTGGCATTATTGCTCGACTTATCTTCAAAAACCGCTTGAATTAATCAGCGCAACATGATAAAATAAGACATAGGCTAACGCCGGAAAGGAATTAACTTATGAAATCTGTTTTATCTGCAATACTTGCCGTTGTGGTCGCGCTGAGCGCAGCATGCTGTTCCGGAAAGAATAACGACAGCGGATCGTCCACGGAACCTGATGCAAGCACCTCTCAGACAACTGAGATCACCGCTGAACCTGCTACCGAGGAGCCAGCCTCCAATGGCGGATTTACTGTCAGCGGAACCAAACTGCTTGACGCCAACGGGAACGAGTTCGTTATGCGCGGAATCAATCACCCCCACTCATGGTTCACATCTGAGGACGACACTGCCCTGGAAGCTATCGCGGCAACTGGCGCAAATACAGTCCGTATCGTGTGCGGAAGCGGACAGCAGTACACCCGGGACACCGTAGAAAGTCTGAACAAGCTGACCGACAAATGCCGTGAACTTGAGATGGTGGCAATCCTCGAAGTCCACGATATTACCGGAAAGGACGACACATCGCTCCTCGAAACCGCGACGGAATACTGGATTGAGGTCAAAGAAGCCCTCATCGGACGGGAAAACTACGTCATTCTGAATATCGCAAACGAATGGGTCGGCGAATGGAATAGCGAAACCTGGCGTAACGGATACACCTCCGTTATACCGAAGCTGCGCGACGCCGGAATCAGGAACACCATCATGGTGGACGCTGCAGGCTGGGGTCAGTACGGGCAGAGTATCACGGACTACGGCGAGGACGTGCTTGCTTCCGACCCGGACGGAAATACGATGTTCTCAGTGCACATGTACGGGACCGCCGGAAAGAACAAGGCGACTATCGCCCGGAATCTCAAGCTGTCCACGGACAAGGGTCTGTGCATGATCGTTGGTGAGTTCGGCTGGAATCACACGGACGGCGACGTTGACGAGGAATACATTCTTCAGTACTGCGCCGAGAACTCCATCGGCTGGCTGGCATGGAGCTGGAAAGGCAATGGCGGCGGAGTGGAATACCTTGATCTCGCGAACACCTGGGACGGCACTTCCCTTTCGGACTGGGGCGAAACTGTGATCAACAGCGACCTCGGACTGAAAAAGACCTCCGTTAAGTGCAGCATATTCAACTGATCTGCAACATAAAACAAGCCCGTCGGCAATCACCGACGGGCTTGTCAGCTTGTTGAAAAAATCGGTTTTGCCCGCGAAGCGAGCTTTTGAAATCCGTTTTTTGCCACGGGTCTCCCGGGGCAAAAAACACTTCTATCCGCACAAGTGTGCGGTTTGTCGGCATAGCCGACAAACCGTGCGCGCCGGGCGGATGTTCGGCGGAAAAGTCACTTTAGTGACTTTTTCGACGGTCTCACAAGCCCGTCGGCGATCACCGACGGGCTTGTTTTATTCGCCTATGAGTTCCAGAAGTTCCTGTTCGGACAGGACCGTGATTCCGAGTTCCTGTGCCTTGGTGAGCTTGCTGCCTGCCTCTTCTCCGGCAACCACATAGGTGGTCTTTTTGCTGACGGAGCCGGAGCACTTACCGCCGTGGCTCTCTATCAGCGACTTCGCCTGATCCCTGGTCATTGTCGGGAGGGTTCCGGTCAGGACGAATGTCTTTCCGGCAAGGTCGTCAGCAACTTTGCCGCTGTCATAGGCCATGTTCACCCCGTGCTCGCGAAGCCGCTCTATCAGCTTAATGCGGTGAGGTTCCTGCATGGCGTTGTAAACTGAATCCGCCATGATCTGTCCGAAGCCGTCAATACTGCATATCTCCAGCGGAAGCGCTTCCATGATGGCTTCCATACTGCCGAACTTCTCGCAGAGAAGGACTGCGGCACGCTGTCCGATTCCGCGGATTCCCAGTGCGAACACCAGGCGGTCAAGTCCGCGCTTCTTGGAGCCTTCAATGGAGGCTATGAGGTTCTCCGCGGATTTCGCGCCGCCGGTTATCTGCATGACAGTCTGGACGTCAAGTTCATACAGGTCGGCAACGTTATGCACGAACCCATAGTCAAGCAGCTGCTGGACTATCGCTTCGCCAAGTCCCTCGATGTTCATTGCATTCCTGCTGGCGAAATGCTCGATAGAGCGCGCAAGCTGCGCCGGGCAGTCGATATTCTGGCAGCGAATCACCGCTTCGTCCTCGTCCCGGAGCGCTTCGGCGCCGCATATCGGGCACACGTTCGGAATAAAATACGGCTCGGAGCCTTCCCGGTGTGAAACGCTGCGGACTACCTCCGGGATTATGTCGCCTGCTTTTCGAACCACTATCCGGTCGCCGACGCGGATATCCTTGTCGGTGATTATATCCTGGTTGTGAAGAATCGCCCGGGAAACCGTCGTACCTGCCAGCTGAACCGGGTCAAATACCGCCACCGGAGTAAGCGCACCGGTCCTGCCGACATTTATCTCAATTTCATTCAGCGTGGTTTCCTTTTCCTCGGGGGGATACTTGAATGCCACCGCCCACTTCGGCACCTTGGTAGTTGCTCCTATTTCAGTACGCAGTGCGAAGCTGTTCACCTTGACAACAGCGCCGTCGATATCAAACGGCAGGCTTCTGCGCATTTCGCCTATCTCCCGGATTCGCTCCACCGCTTCGTCGGCGGTTTGGACAACACGGTAATCCGGGATAACGTGAAATCCCAGGGATTGCATGTATTCCAGCGACTGGGAGTGCGTCGTCAGTTCCTTTCCGCGTATCTGCTGAAGATTGAAGCAGAATATATCCAGCTTGCGGCTGGCGGTGACGGAGCTGTCGTTCTGGCGGAGAGAACCTGCAGCAGCATTTCTAGGATTCTTCGGCAGTGGATCGCCGTTTCGTTCCTGCTCCTCGCAGAGGGCGGCAAAGCTCTTCCGTGGCATATAGACCTCGCCGCGCACCTCGATGAACTCCGGAGCGTCATTCAGTCTAAGCGGAATAGAACGTATTGTTTTCAGATTTGCCGTGATGTCCTCACCGACAAAGCCATCGCCACGGGTGGAACCACGGACGAATACTCCGTCCTGGTACTCCAGCGACACGGAAAGCCCGTCGATTTTGGGTTCAACCGTAAATTCGTGGGCACCCTGTTCCATCACTCCGGAAAGGAACGCGCGTACCTCCTCCTCGCTGAAGATATCCTGAAGCGAACCCATCTGCACGACATGCTGCACCTTCTCAAAGCTGCTGCTGACTGTACCTCCCACGCGGTGCGTCGGAGAATCCGGCGTGGAAAGCTCCGGGTACTGCTGCTCGATTCCGCGCAGTTCACGCATGAGGGCGTCGTACTCATCGTCCTCGATCGTGGGATTATCCAGGTCATAGTAGTTGTGATTGTGCTTCTCGATGACTGCACGCAGTTCCGCGGCGCGCTTTTCTGCTTCCTTGAGTTCCAAAGTATCCTCCGTTCAGTCGAGGACCGCCCCGTAATCCTGAAGCAGTCCAACAAGGTCAGTATCGCCTGCCACAACGTGCGTGTACGCGTCCGGAACCTTGCCGACAATTATCGTTTCTGCTGCGACTATTGAAGTCGTCACCGGAACCCTGGTGCTGAATCCCGGTATTACTGCGTCCGCCACGACGCCTATTTCAATTATTATCCTGTGGCGCGTCTGGTTTAGCCCGGCCTCGGTGAACTCGCTTATTATAGCGGTGTTCGCGTAGCCAACAGGGCTGACGGTCATTCCAATGCTGAATCCCCTGCCGTGCAGAAGCGAAATCCCGGTCAGAGTGCCGACAGGGATCATTATGTCAATGTCGCTCATTCGGGCGAGTTCACGCTCGATTCTGTCCGAGACATTCGTTTTCAGGCGGTTCATATTCACTGCATTGGTTTCGATCGAACATACGGTGCCGCTCTCGTCCCGGGTAATGTCCACCAGTGCGGAATAATCCGTTCCTTCGCGCTCAAGCTCAGCGGATATGGAATGGTTGATCATATCGTTGACCGCGGCATGGCACTCGAATGCGTTCACCGTTTCGATCACCGGGCGGAAACTCAGGTCCGCAATGAACGCTATTCCGACAAGTATCATCGCCGCCGCTATCAGCTTTATTCCCAGCCGGCGCAGGGAATTCCGCGTTTTCTCTTTCATGAACATCACCTCTGCATATAATATGTGTATGCAGAGGTGTTCGTGAATTTGTACAGGCTTTTACGCTACTGTCGAATTGTTATCAGTTGTTCACAAATGCTTCGAAAGCCTTGTAAGCTGCCCAGATATCGGTCTTGGCAGTGATCTCGAAGGGAGCATGCATGGAAATTACCGGAACGCCAACGTCAATGGTATCAACGTCCAGGTTCGCGATATAAGCTGCGACAGTTCCGCCGCCGCCGTTGTCTACCTTTCCGAGTTCGCCTGTCTGCCAGATAACGCCGTTGGCGTCAAGAAGTCTGCGAATCTCGCTTACGAACTCAGCGGAAGCATCGGAGGTTCCGCTCTTTCCACGGGAGCCGGTGTACTTGGTAACGCACACGCCGCAGTTCAGCAGCGCACTGTTGCGCTTCTCGAATACGTCGGGGAATGTCGGGTCGAACGCCGCATTTACGTCTGCGGAAAGGCAGCGTGAATTCTGGAGAACGGTCCTGCCCTTTACGCCGAACGTGGAAGCAAGGTCAGCAATGAAATATCTCAGGTAAGCGGAGCGGAGTCCGGTGTTGCCGTCGGAGCCGGTTTCTTCCTTGTCGGTGAGAATCGCAACGGCGGTCCTTGCAGGATTCTTCAGCTCAAGAACTGCCATAAGCTCGGTGTATGCGCAAACTCTGTCGTCCTGACCGTAGGAACCTACCAGGCTTCTATCAAACCCGACATCCTTTGCCTTGAACGCAGGAACTGCCTCAAGCTCGGCGGAGATGAAGTCGTCCTCGACGATACCGTACTTCTCGTTGAGTATCATCATGATGTTCAGCTTTACTAGCTCGCTGCCCTCGTCATCTCTGAACGGACGGCTGCCGACCATGATGTTGAGCTCCTCACCCTTGATAAGCTGAGTGGAGGGGCGCTTGTACTGTGCGTCAGCCAGGTGAGGAAGCAGGTCGGATACGCAGAAAACAGGGTCGTTCTCGTCCTCGCCGATATTTACGTTCACCTTGCTTCCGTCTGCCTTGAGGATAACTCCGTGCAGGGAGAGCGGAACGGTGGGCCACTGGTACTTCTTGATTCCGCCGTAGTAGTGGGTCTTGAAATAAGCCACCTCGTCCTTTTCATAGAGCGGATTCTGCTTCATATCCAGTCTTGGTGAGTCAATGTGGGCTGCAACAAGATTAACGCCATTCTCAATAGAATCCTTGCCGATTACCGCAAGGATAACGGACTTTTCGCGGTTCTGGGTGAATATCTTGTCGCCGGGCTTGTAGTGTGCCTTCTGATCGAACTCCACGAATCCGTGTGCCTTCGCCATCTTCACGATCTCAGCGGAAGCCTCGCGCTCGGTCTTTGCAGCGTCCAGGAAGCGCTTGTAGCCCTCGCAGAACTTGTCGCATGCCTTCAGTTCGGCGTCATCCATACGGAGAATCGCGTTCTTTTTCTTTTGCAGGAGCTTTTCCTTGAGTTCCTTTACTGTTTCCTTTGCCATAATAAAACTTCCTTTCATAACAGCGTCAGCTGTAAAGTCTTTCATATGTTTCCATCGCCCGGACTATTTTCCGGACGTAATGAGCTGTGTCAGATATTGGTATCTCGTCCAGGTGGACTCCATCGGCGGAAATACTTCGGTCGGCAAGCCACTCGTTTACCTGTCCCCTGCCGGCGTGATACGCTGCCATGGCGGTTTCCACATTGCCGAACTCCTTATAAAGGTAGCCCAGCAGCCAGCAGCCGTAGCGGATATTCGTTTCCGGAACGTACATCTCCAGGTAGCGCGTATCCTCGTCGCCCATTCGGTACTTCACCCAGTCGAACGTGTCCTCCATTATCTGCATGAGTCCACGCGCGCCGACATTGGATACTGCGTTCGGGTCGAATCCGCTCTCGGTCTTTATGACCGCGTATACAAGGAACTTGTCCAGCCCGTTTTCCCGGGAGTATTCCCCGACCAGGTCCTCATATTTTATGGGGTGGGTGTATCTTTCCCAGCGGTCATAGCCGAAATACCCGGCGACAGCTATCACAGCCGCCAGCAGTATGCAGACTATCACCACCGGAAGCGCACTTCGCTTCTTACGGTATTTTGTCATTTATCGCCTTTCAGTATCCGCGCCGCCTCTTCTGCGGATTTCCGCAGCTCCCCGGCGGTGCCGTTGTTCTCTATGATAATGTCGGAGCGCTCCCGGAAGAATTCCGCGCCGTGCTGGCTCGAAAGCCGCGCCCGGGCGAGTTCCTCAGGAATATTATCGCGCAGCATTATGCGGCGCACGCAGTTTTCTGCGTCTGCGATAACTCCGACTATCCTGTCACAGAGCAGCTCAAGCCGCGCTTCAAAAAGCGTGGGCGCGTCCAGCATTATCAGCTTTCCGCCCTGCTTTATCTTCGTCAGGATATTATATGTAATATAGGGATAGATTATTTTATTGAACAGCGCACGCTTTTCCGGATCGTGGAATATCATCTCGGATGTCCCACGGCGGTCCAGAGTGCCGTCCGGTAGGATAAGCGCCGGGCTGAGCCGGTCGTGTATTTCCGCAAGGGCAGGCGAACCTGGGAGCACTACTTCCCGGGCGCTGAGGTCGCAGTCCACAATATGGAATCCACACTCGGCGAAAACCTTGCAAACCGTGGATTTCCCTGCGCCGGACATGCCTGTAAGTCCTACAATAAGTCTGTCACTCATCAGTTTCAATCACCCTGAAAGCCGCCGCCCGGAGGAGCCGGTTATAGACAGCCAGCCCGATTCCGTCCTTCGATGGCATTTCAACGTACACTTTCGCAGCACCCTCCTCATCAGCTTCACGCAAAAGCGCAAAAAGGCGGTGAGCCTGCTCCTGGACATTACTGCCGAAGCAGCGGAACATTCCGTGCTCGTGGGAATCCGCGGAAAGCGCCAGAGTGCCCTCAGCGGAATGCGCCAGGCACCAGTCCCGGAATCTATCCCCGTGGGCATTGACGATGTACACCTCCGCCCTGGGAGAGTAATGCTTGTACTTCATGCCCGGTGACATTACCTTCGCGCCCTTGGGCGGCTCGGAAGTCACTGCCGGGTCGATATCCACTGCACAAAGCTCCGACAGCATTTCCGCAGTAACTCCCCCCGGACGCAAAATTCTCACTCTGTCCGGCGAGGGGAAACACAGCACAGTGCTCTCAACTCCGCAGCTGCACTCTCCGCCGTCGATTATAAGCGGAATGCGCCCATTCATGTCGTTCATGACGTGCTGCGCAGTGGTCGGACTGGGGCTTCCCGACAGGTTTGCCGACGGAGCGGCAAGAGGGAATCCACAGGCGTCAATTATCGCACGCGCTGCCGGACTCTGCGGCATTCTCACGGCAACAGTATCCAGTCCGCCGCTGGTGGCGGAGGGAATCAAGTCGGATTTCGGGAAGATCATCGTAAGCGGACCGGGCCAGTACTTTTCGGCGATCTTCAGCGCAAGGTCCGGAATCTCCCGGACGAGCGGCGGAAGTTGCTCAATGCAGCTGATATGGACAATCAGCGGATTATCCTGCGGCCGTCCCTTTGCCTGGAATATGCTACGCACGGCGGATTCATTCCGGGCGTCGGCGGCAAGTCCGTACACTGTTTCAGTCGGGATTCCGACAATACCGCCGGCGCGCATTATCTCAGCTGCTTTCCGCGCGGACTCCCCGGAAAACGGCAGAAGTTCTGTATTCAATCAGGTCATTCCTTTCAATTCTCCTGCTTCAGGAGTTTCGCAGTCTGGTCGGCAAGTCGCAGCGCTTCAAACACCTCGTCGCAGCCGCCGTTCATCATCTCGTCCAGCTTGTAGAGCGTAAGTCCGATTCGATGGTCAGTGACACGGGACTGGGGGAAGTTGTAGGTCCTTATGCGCTCGGAACGGTCGCCGGTACCCACTTGGATTCTGCGTTCCTCTGCAATGGCGCTGTCACGGGCTTCCAGCTTGGCTTCATACAGCTTGCTGTAAAGCTTCTTCATCGCCTTTTCCTTGTTCTTGAACTGGGAGCGTTCCTCCTGGCACTCGACTACGGTTCCGGTCGGATTATGTATGATCCTTATTGCGGACTCCGTCTTGTTGATGTGCTGTCCGCCAGCACCGCTGGAGCGGAAGGTTTCAATCGTTAGATCGGCGGGATTGATGTCCACATCGACCTCCTCCGCTTCTGGGAGTACTGCGACTGTGACCGTTGAGGTCTGAATGCGCCCCTGGGATTCCGTTTCCGGCACTCGCTGAACGCGGTGGACTCCGCTTTCATATTTCAGCTTGGCGAAAACTCCCTCGCCCTCCACCAGGAAGCTGACTTCGCGGTAGCCGCCGAGTTCCGTCGGATTGGAGCTTATCTGCTCCGTCTTCCAGCCCTGGCGCGCAGCATACATCGTGTACATTCGCAGCAGGGAGTTCGCGAACAGCGCTGCTTCCTCGCCGCCGGCTCCGGCGCGTATCTCAATGATACAGCTGCGGTCGTCGTCGGGATCTTTAGGCAGGAGAAGTATCTTGAGCTCCTCGGAAAGCTTCTCCATCAGCGCCTTGTTCTCGTCGTATTCGCTCTGGGCAAGCTCCCGGAGTTCCGCGTCGGAACCTGCTTCGTTCAGTGCTTCCACAGCGTCGTCAAAGCTGCGCTGGGCTTTCTTGTATTTATGCCAGACCTCCATCAGAGGGGTCAGGCTCTTGTGCTCTCTCATAAGATCGCGGTACAGCTTGTTATCCGCGATCACAGTCGGGTCGGAAAGCTTTACGCCGATCTCGTCGTAGCGCGCTTCCGCCATCATCAGTTTATCGTTCATCGTGTGTTCCTCCATGCAGTGCTGTTCCAGGAATCAGGCTGGGCTACTGCTCGGAGTTTTCGGTTTCGCGGATAACCGTCTTGATCTTCTTCTCGCACTTAGAGCGCGGTATCATGAATACATGACCGCAGCCGCTGCAACACAGTCTGAAATCCGCGCCGCACCGCTGCACCAGCATTCTGTCGCTGCCGCAGCCCGGGTGAACTTTTTTCATCACAAGCACATCTCCGACCTTGATATCCATATCTTCCCACACTCCTTTCCATCATACCTTAATATTATATCACTTTTCTGTTATTTTTTCAATATCATTTCCGTATTTTAATTCCAATGTTATATTTCCGGAAAAAATTGTTAAACCTATTGACAATTGCGCTAATATAATTTATAATAAATGTATGTGGACTTTTTTAGGGAGAGAATTCTGAGGGATTTATTATAGATGAAGAAAAAGAAGAAAATGGGCAAAAAGCTCAATCTTATCGTCTGCGCGATTGCCTTTATTGTGATGATCGTTTACCTGGTTTTTGTGGACAGTATCGACAACGTTGTGGCTGCCCTGAACAGGATAAATAAGGGCGCGCTCGTGATCTGCGTTCTGTTTATGGTCGGATACTGGCTCAGCGAGGCGGCGACAATACACGTCATGCTGAAATCCATGTACCCGAAGATGAAATTCTGGAACAGCTGGCTGGTCACGATAATCGGGCAGTATTTCAACTGCATTACTCCATCGGCTTCCGGCGGTCAGCCCATGCAGGCGTATTACCTGGTGAAATTCGGTGTTCCTCTCGGCTGCGGACTAACGGCGCTGCTGAGCCGCTTCATCGTGTATCAGTTCGTGCTCACGCTGTATTCCGTATTCACTCTCGCAGTTGGATTCAACCACTTCGGCGACGACCTTACGCAGAAAGGGCTCATGCCCTTTGTGATTATCGGGTTCGTTATCAATACTGCAGTCATAATCTTCCTGTTCTGCATTGCTCTGTTCAGAAAGGCTACGCTGAAGGCAGCAAACGGCATAATCTCCCTGCTTGCTAAAATGCACCTGATGAAGCACCCGGTAAAGTGGCGTGTTTACCTTACCCGGGAAGTAAATAAGTTCTACAACAACTTTAAATATCTCCGGAAAAACATTCCGCTACTGCTCAGAGCGATACTCTTCACGTTCATTCAGCTGACGCTGTATCTCAGCATTAGCTACGTCCTCTACCGCGGATTCGGCATGGGTGACGCCAGCCTGCTCCAGATCATGAGCTACCAGGCTTACGTTCTCATGATTTCATCATTTATCCCCCTGCCAGGCGCTATGGGCGGTGCAGAGCTTGGCTACCACGGTTTCTTCAAAGACATCTTCACGGAACAATACGTCAATACCTCAATGATGCTCTGGCGTATCATGACCTTCTACCTGCCCATCATCGTGGGACTTACCTTCACCCTCACCATGAAAAACAAGGGAATCGAGGAGCCTACGGAGAAAGAGGCAAAGCAGACTATTTTCGAGATGGAAGCATCTATCAAAAACGATACAAAATAATTTACAATAAGGAAGTAGACACATGGCAGATTTAAGACACGAAATCGAAAGGCGCCGTACGTTCGCGATAATCTCGCACCCGGACGCCGGTAAAACCACGCTCACCGAAAAGTTCCTGCTGTACGGAGGCGCGATCTCCCTTGCCGGCGCGGTCAAGGGCAAGAAGAACACCCGTCACGCTGTATCCGACTGGATGGAGATAGAGAAGCAGAGAGGTATCTCTGTAACATCCTCCGTTATGCAGTTCAACTACGAGGGATACTGCATAAACATTCTGGACACCCCCGGACACCAGGACTTCTCCGAGGATACCTACCGAACCCTTATGGCAGCGGACAGCGCCGTAATGGTAATCGACGCGGCAAAGGGCGTTGAGAACCAGACCCGTAAGCTGTTCAAGGTTTGCGTAATGCGCAATATACCGATATTCACGTTCATCAACAAGATGGACCGCGAGGCGCGCGACCCATTCGACCTGCTGGACGAAATAGAAAACGAGCTGGGAATCAAGACCTACCCTGTGAACTGGCCCATCGGCTCCGGCAAGGAGTTTAAGGGAGTTTACGACCGTGAAAAGCGCCGCATAATCTCCTTCGAAGCGAACAACGGCACCCGAGAGGTAGCGGCTACTGAAGCTGACCTTTCCGACGCTTCCCTGGCTGACCTTATCGGCGAGCAGAATTACGATAAGCTATCCGAGGACGTGGAACTGCTTGACGGCGCCAGCGAGGAATTCAACATGGACCTCGTGAGCAGCGGCAAGCTGTCGCCGGTGTTCTTCGGATCGGCACTCACCAACTTCGGCGTGGAGCCGTTTCTTGAGAACTTCCTCAAGATGACGACATCTCCCCTGCCGAGAAATACCCCGGACGGAGTTGTTGACCCGTTCGACCCGGAATTCTCCGCATTCATCTTCAAGATACAGGCGAACATGAACAAGGCTCACCGCGACCGTATCGCATTCATGCGCATTTGCAGCGGCAAGTTCGACAAGGATATGGAAGTTCTGCATGTACAGAACGGACGCACAATGCGTCTTTCCCAGCCGCAGCAGATGATGGCGAGCGAGCGCGAAGTAATCTCCGAGGCATATGCCGGGGATATAATGGGCGTGTTCGACCCGGGCGTGTTCTCAATCGGCGACACACTGTGCTCTCCGAAAAAGAAGGTGAAGTTCGAGGGAATCCCGACATTTGCGCCGGAACACTTCGCGAGAATCCGCCAGAAAGATACACTCAAGCGCAAGCAATTCATTAAGGGCACCACACAGATCGCCCAGGAGGGTGCCATACAGATATTCTCCGAGCCGCAGAGCGGTTTCGAGGAGGTTATCGTCGGAGTTGTCGGCGTGCTCCAGTTTGAAGTGCTGGAATACCGCCTTAAGAACGAATACAACGTTGACATAATCCGCGAGGGACTCCCCTATGAGCATATCCGCTGGATAACAAGCCAGAAGCACCTTGAGGGCGGATATGACGTGCTCAGCAAGCTGGTGCTCACCTCCGATACTAAGCTTATCCAGGACGTAAAGGGCAACTACCTGCTGATATTCACAAGCGAATGGAACATCAAGTGGGCACTCGACAAGAATCCCGGTCTGGAACTTGCCGAATTCAACAGGGACTGATAATACACGATATGATGGCGCACCGCAGGGTGCGCCTTTTCTTTTTGCTTTCCGACAATCCGGCACTGGATTTTTCATTATTTACCGCCGCATATTGACATATTTTTCCGCGGCGTGAGTATATAATATTATAAGACAGGCTGGTGATAATATGGTTATTTACGCGGACGTGCTGCTCGTCGTCAATCTATACATAAACTATCTGCTGGTCCGGTGTACCGCGCTGCTGCTGCGCAGGAAAATAACTCCGCTGAGGGGACTTGCGGCTGCTTCCGTCGGCGCGGCAGGGGCGCTGGCTATATTCCTGCCGGAACTACACCCGGTGATTGCGGTATTTTTCCGCGTGGGGATGGGTGCGGTCGTCACCCTGGTGCTGTTCGGCAGGCAGAAGCGCATGGACATGCTTATTTCGCTGCTTCTGTTCCTGGCGGTCAGCTTCGGGTTCGCCGGCGGAATGATGGCGCTGTGGTATTTCGCGGCTCCACTGGGTATGTATTACTCCAACGGCACAGCGTACTTCGACATTCCCATCGGGGCTGCCGCAGTTATCACGGCGGTGCTTTACGGAGGATTCCGGCTTACGGGGTACATAATAAAACGGCGGCGTCCTGCCCGGCACTCCCGGGTAACTCTAAAACGGGACGGCGCTGAAATATCCCTGGACGGGCTGGCGGACACGGGGAATTCACTCCGGGACAGTTTCTCGGGTAAGCCGGTGGTGCTTGCTTCACTGGCGGCGGTGAGGTCTATAACTCCGAAGTCCGCCGTGAACTACCACGAGGGGAAATACGACCAGCTGGAGGGAATACGACTGGTCCCCTGCCGGACAGTTACTGCGGAGGGACTTGTCCCGGTGTTCCCGGCGGAATTATCCTTGGACGGGCATTCCGCAGAAGTTCTCATTGGCATTGCAAAACAGGATATTTCCGGGGCTGACTGTGTTTTCGACCCCAGCATAATATCAAAATAGGAGGTATCAGTATGAAAAATTTTCTGAAAAAACTGCTGGACGAGGGGCTGGGCGCATTCCTGAAATACGCGTTCGGAGATAACACCGGAGTCTACTACATAAACGGGTCGGAATCCCTTCCGCCGCCGCTGACCCGGGAAGAGGAGGAAGCCGCATTCCAGCTGATGGAAACGGATTTCTCCGCCGCCCGGGAAACCCTCATCGTGCACAACCTGCGGCTGGTCGTGTACATCGCGAAGAAGTTCGAGAATACCGGCGTGGGACTTGACGACCTTATCTCGATCGGCACGATTGGGCTTATCAAGGCGGTGAATACATTCAGCGTGCACCGCAACATCAAGCTCGCGACTTATGCCTCGCGCTGTATTGAGAATGAGATCCTGATGTACCTGCGCAAGACGAATCAGCGCCGCTGCGAGGTATCCATAGACGAGCCGCTGAACGTTGACTGGGACGGGAACGAGCTGCTCCTGTCCGATGTATTGGGGACTGACAGCGACTGCGTGAACGCCCACATCGAGGACGAAACAGAAAAAAAGCTGCTCCACGAGGCAGTCAGCCATCTGACTCCCCGGGAACAGCAGATAATGGAAATGCGCTTCGGACTCAAGGGCGGCAGAGAAAAGACCCAGAAGGAAGTCGCAGACGAAATTGGAATCTCGCAAAGCTACATCTCACGGCTGGAAAAGCGCATAATAAAGCAGCTGCGCGAGGAACTGGAGCGCGTCTGCAACTAAATACGGTTCTTGATTTTCTCGAGGGCGCCCTTTTCAAGACGGCTTACCTGCGCCTGGCTTATTCCGATTTCCTTGGCGACCTCCACCTGCGTCTTTCCGCGGAAGAAACGGAGATTCAGTATGTGCTTCTCCCGGGGACCCAACTGACGGATAGCTTCCTTAAGGGAGATCTCGTCCAGCCAGTTCTCATCGTCGTTATGATCACCAAGCTGATCAAGAACATAGATCGTGTCGCCGGAATCAGAGAAAACCGGTTCGTACAGAGAAATCGGCTCGCTGATGGCTTCCAGTGCGATGACTACCTCGGAGCGGCTGGCTCCTATCTCCTTGGCAATGGCTTCAATCGTAGGCTCACTTCCATTTTTGGTGGTGAGCTTTTCTCTTGCCTGCATTGCGCGGTACGCCAGATCCCTGACCGAACGGCTCACGCGTACCGGGGAGTTGTCCCGGAGATACCGCCGCAGCTCCCCCTGAATCATCGGAACGGCGTAGGTGCTGAATCTGACCGGCTGAGTGATGTCAAAATTGTCTATCGCCTTGATAAGTCCGATACAGCCCACCTGGAACAGATCGTCCGGGCTTTCTCCCCTGCCGGTGAATCGCTGGATCACACTCAGCACCAGTCTGAGATTTCCGTTAATCAAATCTTCGCGCGCCTGCATGTCGCCGGTTTTCGATCGCTTAAGAAGCTCCATCTTCTCGCTTTCGCGCAGCACTTTCAGCTGTGATGTGTTGACGCCGCTTATCTCGACTTTGTTATAGTACAAAAAAACCACTCCTGACCTGCTTGATCAGGGCTGACCTCTCGGCTGCTCCCTGGTACAAGTAGTATTGTCAGAAAGTGGTTTCAGTATTCTGTTATTTAATGGAATTTACGCCGTTTCATTTTCGGAGTTCCCACCAAGCTTTTCAACGAGAATAGATGTGAGGACGCCGAACAGCAGGCATACAAATCCGTAGCCGGTGCTGAGATTGAAGCCGAATCCGGACGGAAGTATCGCATAAACCGAGCCTACTACAAGTCCCATTATCGCGCTGTACGCCATCAGCCGGAACTTCTTCATCAGAGTTGAGATTATCTTCGCTCCGAGGATTATTCCGAGCACTACGCCTATTGCAAACGGGATTATTATATAGAAATTCAGATCGTTTATCTGTATAGCGGATATAACCGTCTGATAAATTCCCAACAGCAGCATAACGAAGGAGCCGCTGAGTCCCGGGATTATCATCGCCACTGCCGCAATAAACGCGAACACAAGCAGCTTAACGCTCATGAGGGGATCAAATCCGGCAACCTGCTCCGCGACCTGCTCGGTATTCCCCATGAGATTCTGCATAACCGTCAGGGCTATTACTATCCATAAGGATATAACGAACGGAACTGAGCAAAGCGGCTTCACCTTGCTTTCAGCCGTACCCATGCGGTAGATAAGCGGTACGCTTCCCAGGATAAGTCCGATGAAGTACATGTTCGTCTGCACCTCGTAATTATCGAACAGGAACTTTATCAGCTTTGCGAATCCAAGAATCCCAGCTCCCGCACCAATTCCAAAGAAAATCAGGAACACGATATTCTTGAAAATCGCCTTTATGCCGGATATGGATTCCGTCAATCGGTCGTACATTCCGAAAACGACAAGCATTGTTCCGCCGGAAACTCCGGGAATCACATTCGCAACGCCGAATACTATTCCGCAGAGCACTATTTTTAAATATTGAAGTATCTTTTTCATTGCTTTTTCCCATCATTCAAATTTGATTATCGAACGCACTATAACATAGCCAAGCGGCGGAATCACACCGGTGACTATGGAAATGAACGTTGCCAGCATATCTATCCCCGTCAGCCCGAACACGCTGTTCAGCCCCGGAATGAACACAAGCAGTACAGCCGCCAGGGCAGGAGCCAGGACTCCTATCACCGCAGGCTTTCCGCCCTCTGCCAGTCCGATGAACGGATTCCCCGAAGGCATGTTGACGAAGGTAAACAGCGATGTACTGAATCCGAAGGCAAGAAGCGAACAACTGCGTGCGAAATCCACATTAGATCCGGTGTCGTTGTACATGAACATGTAGGAAGCAATCGAAGCCGCACCGCACAGCGCGCCGACTATGGAAGCAAGAACGATGAAGCGGTGATTGATCTTACGGTTGGAAATGAACTCAGACGGCGGCATTATTCCCTTGCGGTCCGAGCGGTTATTCAGCCCAGCGAACGCGGTCAGCGGCAGAATGAACATAGTGAGAACCGCAATAAGCGCCGGATTCAGCATGAGCTGCGCGTCGCCGAAAAGGTTCAGCATATTCAGCAGAATAAGCGCAATATATCCGGAGATCATAGCTGCGCAGGCGCGCTTGATGTTCCTGTGGACCTGCCGCGCGGAAGCGATCATGTCCGCGATGGCAGAGAAATTATCGTCATGCATGATTACATCGGCGGCTTCATAGGCGCTGCCGGTGGTATTGCCGGACATCGTAATTCCAATGTCGGACTTCTCAATCGCCTCGGCGTCCTCGGCACGGGTGCCTGCCATGGCGACTATCTCGCCGTTCTTGCGGAGCTGCTCAATTACATACAGCTTCTGCTCCGGAGTTACACGGGCGTAGATATCCGCGTCAAGCTCCAGTTCGTTGCCGTACTTCACGGACTCCGAAATGCTCTTTCCGGTGACTGTCTTACCGGAAAGACCTATCATGCGGCCGGTCGCCGCCGCAGATTCCGCATTATCCTCGGTAAACATGACAACACGCACTCCGGCACGCTGGCATGTCCTTACCGCTGCCGGGACGGAATCCCTCATAGGGGAGCTGAATGCCGCGAATCCAACGAAAGTATACGCAAATCCGGCAGTTTCGTCGCAGTCGCGCTCATCGGCGTCTGCGCATGCGATCGCCATTACCTGCCAGCCGTGGGAGTAGAACTCCTTCTTCATCTTCTGGGCAACGAAAAGCTCTTCGCCGTGGAACTTACACAGCGGAAGTATCTGCTCCGGGGTTCCCTTGATACAGTACAGTCTGGAGCCGGAAACCTCCCACATTGCGCCGCTCATGAAATCGTTGGTTTCGGGGATCCGCTCAATGAACTTATATCTGTCGTAAACCTGGGTTATCTTCTCGTCGAAAAACGCGGCGCGCACCATCAGGGCGCGTTCCATTTCGTCCGTGGTGTCAGGCTCGCAAGCAAGCGCAGCTATTTTAAACATCAGCTCCTCGCTGGGTGTGTATATCGACTGGACGGAAACGCTGCTTCTTGAGATCGCACCCTCCTTCTCAACGCAGAGGACGGACATGGAATTAAGCTTCTCAATGTCCGGCAGGGATTTCACCAGGGCGCTCTTTTCCGCCATCTCCGCGGAGCAGCGCGTGTAATACACCCTTATTACCATGTCAAGCCCGGTGGGAAGGAAGCATAATCCCAGGGTGATACCGCGCATTGCGGATTCCAGCACCTCGTTGCCGTAGAGCATCCATGCGACCATTGAAATCAGCGCAAGCACCGCCGCAACAGCAGAGCACAGCGGAAGCAGCTTCTGGATTATCTGCTCCATGCCGGTGTAATACGCATGTTTGGGAGCCTGCTCCCCTACCTTGTGGTAAAGCTTTGTGTCAACTCCGGTGGCGCTCACCTTGCAGATGGCTACGCCGGTGAGTACCTTGGTTCCGCTGTAGACGAACGTCGGCTTCAGCTCTGACTTGGAGATTCCGCCCGGATACTTCGCGGCAGGCTTATTTGAGCCTGTGAATATGCTCTCGTCAACGGTGAGTTCGCGGCACTCCTGGATAAGCGCGTCGGCAGGAACGCATTCGCCTGCCTGGACGACGATAATATCCTCCGGGACTATGTATTCCTTGTCGATAAGCTCCAGCTTGCCGCTGCGGATCACGCGGAATTTAATGGCGGTGGAGCGCTTGATATCCCCCAGCTTCCGGTCGGAGGCGCGCCCCAGCTGGATGCTGACGACGCAATACGCGGCGTCCAGCAGCAGTATCATTATTCCGGTAAATATGTTCGTGAAAAAACTCAGTATTCCGGCAATGCACATCAATATCACAGCCGGGGACAGGATAACCCTCACTGGCTCGAAATGGTCTTTCTCCTTTTCCTTTTTTGTATATATATTCAGACCGTAAAGCTCGGTATTCCTCTGGATATCCTTGTCGTTCAGTCCGAAGTAATCTTCCTTGAAATTGAAAAACTGCGCCATCTGCACACGTCCTTTTTCGTTATTCTTTATACAGGACATACCTATACAATATATATTTTCGCATATTTTAACAAAAAAATCAAGTACTTTTTTCTGCAATTACGAAAAAATTCACAAAAAAGGCGGACCGAAGTCCGCCTGAGTTTGTCGAAAAAGCAATTTTTGCCCACGAAGTGGGCTTTTTAAATCAGTTTTTTGCCACGGGTTTCCCGGGGCAAAAAACACTTCTATCCCAGCAAGTGTATTGGAAACGGCTTCGCCTTATTCCTTACGCGCGCAGCTTGCATTTTATCTTCGATAAAATGCGTAAGGCTTGGCAAAGCCAAGCCAGTGGATTTGTTCGGCGGAAAAGCCCCTTTAGGGGATTTTTCGACGGTCTGAGGCGGACCGAAGTCCGCCTTTAGTATTTTATTATACGCTCTGTGCTGTGTACAGTCTGTAGTAGTCGCCCTTCTTCGCCATGAGCTCGTCATGAGTTCCGGATTCCGTGATTCCCTTGTTGGAAACATACATTATCCGGTCGCAGCTGCGAATAGTGGACAGTCTGTGCGCAATGATGAACGAGGTTCTTCCCTTGAGGAGGTGATTAAGTCCGTTCTGGAGGTAGCGCTCGGTCTTGGCGTCAATGGAAGAAGTCGCCTCGTCCAGCACCAGTATCTTCGGATTGGATACGATAGTCCTGGCAAATGCAATAAGCTGCTTCTGTCCCTGGGAAAGCCCGGCACCGCGCTCGTTCACCTCGGTGGAATACCCCTGGGGCAGGGATTCAATATAGCTGTCTATACCAACGATCTTGCACGCAGTGCGTATCTCCTCGTCCGTGGCATCAAGCTTGCCGTAAGCTATGTTGTCGCGGATAGTACCGCTGAATATGAAGCTGTCCTGGAGCATGATTCCCATCTGGGAGCGGAGGGAGTGCAGCGTTACCTTTGAAATGTCGCTGTCGTCAATATCCACCTCTCCGCCGCTGATGTTGTAGAATCGCGAGATCAGATTCACGATCGTGGTCTTTCCGGCGCCGGTGGGACCTACCAGTGCAACGCTCTGTCCAGCCTTTACGTCAAAGCTCAGGTGCTCAAGGATATTGATTCCCGGCTCGTACGCGAAAGTAACGTCCCGGAAGTGCACGTCGCCCTTTATCTCCGGCATTTCCTTGGCGCCGGGGAGGTCGTCTACGGTTACAGGCTCGTCCATCATCTCGAAGATACGCTCCAGGTTCGCCACCGCATTGATGAACGTATTCATCAGGTTGGAAAGGTTCATCAGCGGCTGCCAGAATCTCGCGGAGTAATCCGTCATGGCGATAATTGTACCGAAAGATACGGTGCCGGTACCCATGCCGAGAAGTCCCACGCCGAAAATGAACGCGCGCACGATTATGGACACGATGTCCGTACTCGGCCATACCAGGTTGGAGTAGGACACCGCCTTCATCCAGGACTTCTTGTACTTTTTTGCGAGCTTGTCGTTGATCTCGGCGTTTTCTTCCTCACGGGTGAACATCTGGGAGATCTTGACTCCCACAATGCTTTCGTGCAGGTACGCGTTCAGATTGGAGCTCTTGTTGGATACCTGCTGCCATGCCTTACGCTGTCCGTTCTTTATCATGATCATGATGAACGCGTACACCGGGAGTCCTGCCATTGTTACAAGAGCCAGCTGCCAGTTTACGAAGAACATGAATATGGTTATGAACAGCAGATTGATCATCTCAAGGATGAAGTTGACCAGTCCGTTCGTCATAAGGTCGGATATCGCGTTGATGTAGTTGATGATCCTCGTGAGTATCTTTCCGTGCGGTCTGCTGTCGTAATACTCAAAGCTCAGCCGCTGCATGTGCTCGAACAGGTCTTTTCTGATGTCATAGACGATGTCCTGTCCGACTTTTGTCATCATCACCGAGCGTATTTTCGCAAAGATGACGCTGACAACGATACATGCGAACACCGCAACGCCGCTCAGGATTATGTACTTCACGCGGTCGTCCGGACTCACCGCCGCGGACTGATCCACGGGAATCATATAATTGTCGATAGCATTCTGCACGATCATCGGGGAAAGCAGTCCGATGACGGAGCCGAGCGCGCTCAGGATAAGCGCGACAGCAATCCTCTTCTTGTACTTCGCCGCGTAAACCAGCGAACGCTTCAGGTGACGTATGTCGAACGGGGTTTCAAGCACCTCGTCCACGTCGAATTTGTTTCTTGCCATGCTTATCCCTCCTTACTTCTGAAGGTCGTAAACTTCACGGTAGTAGCCGTTCTGCTTTATTAATTCATCGTGAGTTCCCTGCTCCAGTATTTTGCCGTCCTTGAGCACGATGATCTTGTCCGCGTATTTCGCGGTGGAGATACGCTGCGCGATTATTATCTTCGTGCAGGGGAAATCAAGGTTTGCAAGGGAATTCTGTATGTGCTTCTCTGTTTCCAGGTCAACAGCGGAGGTCGTATCGTCAAGTATGAGTATCGCAGGTCTGACCGCCAGCGCCCTCGCAAGGGAGATACGCTGCTTCTGTCCGCCGGAAAGACCTACGCCGCGCTCGCCCACGATCGTTTCGTAGCCGTCCGAGAGCTTCCGGACGAAGCCGTCTGCGTCCGCCGCCTTTGCGTATTTCACCACGTCCTCCTCCGGCATGTCGCTGTCGCCGAAGCAGATATTGCCGTCGATGGTGTCGGAATACAGCAGCACGTCCTGGGTCGCAAATCCGATATTGTGACGCAGCTGATTGAGCTTCAGGCGGTTGACGTTCACGCCGTCCACACGGACTTCTCCGCCGCTCGTATCGTAAATCCGCGGAATAAGCTCCGCCAGCGTGGTTTTACCAGAGCCGGTTTCGCCCATGATCACGACAGTCTCACCGGGGTCAACAGAAAAACTGATATCGTTAAGCACCTTCGTATCGCCGTAGGAAAAGCTTACATGGTCAAATTCAACCCTGCCGTCAAAGCGCTCCGGCTTGTCCACTGCGTCGTTTCGGTCCACTATCCTCGGGCTTCCGTAGTAGATCTCGATGATCTTGTTTGCGGAAGCGGAGAACCTCTGGAGGTCGTTGACAATATTACCCAGGGTCCTCATCGGGTTGGAAAGGGTCCAGATAAGTCCTGAGAAAGCAGCGTACTGTCCGAGGGATATTCTCCCGAATACCACGAAAAGTCCGCCGGCAATCAGCATGATCACGCTGAGGGACTGCGCCGTGGTTTCCAGGAACGGGAAGAACTTCAGCCACATGAACGCGGCCTTCTTGTTCGCCTTGTTGTATTCCTGGCTGTATTTGTCGAACTGACTTATCTCGTAGTCCTCCCGGGCGAACGCCTTGACAACGCGGTTGCCGGAGATGTTCTCCTCGGCGGCGGTGTTCATTCGGGAAAGCTTCTCACGCAGGTCAACATACAGTGGTCCTGCCTTGCGCTTGAACAGCCAGGTGATGAACAATATCACCGGAGTGAGCGCTATCAGGCAGAGCGCCATCAGCCAGTCCATTGTGAAGAAGAATATCAGCGAAGCGGAGAACAGCACTATGCACTCCACGATCGTCTTGATTATCCATGCAATGGAGTGCCGCACCATGTCAAGATCCGATGTCACGCGAGTCATGATGTCGCCGGTGCGGTACACGTTATAGAAAGACGCGTCCTGCTGCTCTATCTTGTCGAAAAGCACCTTGCGCACGCGGTATATGAGCATTTGCGAAGAATGCTCGTACATCATGTTGCTTCCGTACTGTATTCCGCAGCGAAGAAGCGTGAATCCGACCATTGCCGCCAGCATGAGGATGAGCGTGTCGGAATGCTCCTGGAGATTCTGGAGCGCATTCTCATTGACGATAAAGTTATCGGTTATCTGCTGGGTAAAATACGGTGTGATTATGTACATGGACTGACACACGACGGTCAGGCACAGCGCGGTTATGTAAATCGCGCGGCAGCCCTTCATATTCTTCCACAGCCATCTGAAAAGAAACATACTGTTCCCCCTTCCTTTCGTGCCTGCCGGTTCTGTATCTGCGGCAGGATAAAACGTTTTCATCTGCTTTGAATAGTATAACAGATTTAATAAATTTGTAAATTGGTAAAATCCAAAAAAAACACATAGTTTTTATCCGTTTTTTTGATGAATAAGAAAAACAGGATAGATTTGTACAACTTTTTTGCGGCAAAATACAATTATGTAAAAACGGGAACAGCATCTGGAACCGCCCCCGTTTTTTGCCGGATGTATAGAAGAATGGTTGTTTTCCTTATTCGTCGTAATCGTTGTAATCCGCCGGCATGCTCCTGCGATCAGAATACATTCCGCCGGAAAATCCACTGAATCCAGGAATAAAGAGGTCGTCCTCCTGCATTGCCATATCCTCAGGCACCATCACGTCGCCGTCGAAATGGAACGCCTCCCGATTCGCCCGGATATAGTCCGCGATGCTCTCCTCAAGTCTGCGGTCATAGTCGTAGAACTCGCGGTCAAGGTCGTCGAAATCCACGTTGTGGCGCTGCATCTGGTGCCATCTCTGCTCCCGGTCAAAGGAGGGGTAGCCGCCGATACGCTGAATCGCTTCCTCAAGGATCTCGGTCATGATATCGCAACGCATTACGCGCAGACCCTCAAGTGCTATCTCCCAGACTATGCCGGCGTAGTTCATGAAGAACTGCTCATGTCCGCCGTTTTCCACCTCGGAATAGTACCACTGCACCGCCCAGACATACTTCTGCGGCTCGGTAAACTGCTCCAGCGCGTCATACATCTCGGTTTCCCCGTCGTAGGTGCTCACCGACCACCACAGCGGAGTTATCACGGACTGTATGTCGCCGTCCTCGATCATCTCATCATCTACCACAAAATGTTTCTGTACAAGTTCACTGTTCATGGATACCTCCTGCAAGGCGCTCTATCTCGTTATAGATAAGGTACATCTTCTGCACGGAATTCTCAAGGAAATAGTAATGCCGGATATATGGCACCAGAAGCACCAGAAAAAGCACCGCCAGCACATACAGCCCGGTATTTCCGCCGGAAAGAGCCGCAAAAAACGTCATCAGGAAGAATACCGCGAACGCCAGCATAATGAACATGTGGACAATCCTCTCATGGGAGAAGAATCCAATGCGGACTTTAAGCCGCTCCAGCTCCTGCGCGTATTCCTCCCGGGAGTGCTCCCCGTCGAGGAACAGCCGCAGGTGCTCAAGATATTCCCGTATCTGCTTCGTCATTCGCCGAACTCCTCCAGCGCCAGGGAGGCCTCCTCCCAGGTCTGCATTGCCTGCTCCTGCTGCTTGCGCAGTTCCTCTATCTCGGTGGAAATCTCCATCGCCTTCTGGTAATCCGTAAGCCCGGAAAGCTCGTTCGTCTTTTCCTCTATCAGGGAATCAAGGCGCTCTATCTCAGCTTCCGCCCTGGTCACCTTTGTATTCAGCTTGCGGCGCTCGCTTTCGCGCTCCTTCTTCAGCTTGTAGTCGTTGACCTTTTCGGTCTTCTGCGGCTTGTCCTCGGCTTTCTGCTGGACCGCATTCTCGGTCGCCAGAGTGTACGCGTCATAGGAACCGCGGTACTCCTTGACGCCCTCCGACGTAAGATAGTATATCCGGTCCGCCAGCTTATTAATAAGGTAACGGTCATGGGAAATTATGAACAGCGTGCCGTCATAATCAAGAAGCGCATTTTCCAGCGCCTCGCAGCTGGATATGTCCAGATGGTTGGTAGGCTCGTCCAGCAGCAGCATATTCGCCCCGGACAGCATGAGCTTCAGAATCGCGATACGGGCACGCTCACCGCCGGAAAGCTCCGAAATATGCTTGAAAACATCATCTCCCCGGAACAGGAAAGAACCGAGCGCGGTGCGCACCTGGGTTTCCGTCATGCGCGGATAGGCGTCCCATAGCTCGTCTATAGCTGTCTTGCTTTCGGTCAGCCCTGCCTGCGCCTGGTCAAAGTACCCCCACTGCACGCGGCTCCCATAATTATAGCTGCCGGAATCCGCAGTGTACTGCCCGGTGAATATCTTGAACAGCGAGGTCTTTCCGCAGCCGTTTCCGCCTATCAGGAATATTCGCTCGCCCTTCTTTATGTCGATATTCACGTTCCGGAACAGGCGCTTCCCGTCAAAGCTGAGGGCTATGTTCTCCGCCTGGAACACGTCGTTTCCGCAGCCGTCATTGCACTTGAAAGAGAAATGCAGGGAATCCGGGGATTCGTCGGGCTTCACCAGGTCGGCGGCGATACGGTCTATCTGCTTCTGTTTGCTGGCGATGGTGACGTAGTTATGCGCCTGGTTCCACCGCTTCTGCTGCTCGATGATTCCCTCTATCCTGCCGATCTCTTTCATCGCGGCGTCGTACTCCTTACGGCGGCGCTCCAGGTCCTCCGCCTTGAGTTCCAGAAAACGGGTGTAATTCCCCTTGTAGTCCCGGACGCGGCAGTTCTCAAGCTCGATAGTCCGCCTGGTGACCTTGTCCAGGAAGTAACGGTCGTGGGAAATGACAATATATGCGCCGCGATAGTCGTTCAGGAATCTCTCCAGCCACTCAACGGACTGAATATCCAGATGGTTGGTTGGCTCGTCCAGCAGCAGCAGATTCGCATTGGAAAGCAACAGCTTCGCCAGCTGGAGCTTGGACTTCTGACCGCCGCTGAGCACCGAAACCGGCAGCTTCAGGTCGCTTTCTGAGAATCCCAGACCGGTAAGGGCGGAGGATGTCCGGCTCCTGTAGGTGAGTCCGCCGTCGCGCTCGAATTGCTCCGTCAGCAGCGTCTGCCGGTTGATGGTGGACTCGGAGTGATCTCCGCCGTCGATACGGTCGTGTATCTCCTCCAGCTCCAGTTCCATGTCCTCAAGCCAGTCGAAAACCGTCAGCGCCTCGTCATAGAGCGTTCTGGAGGAATCCTTGCAGGCAAACTGCTCCATTACGCCGATCTTGCAGCTGCCGGCAATGTGCACCTGCCCCTCGTCCGGGATATGCTCCCCGCGAAGCAGGCGGAATAGCGTGGTCTTTCCGCTTCCGTTCACGCCGACGAATCCTATACGGTCGTCATCGTAAACGTCCAGCGTTACTCCGCTGAACAGCGTTCTGTCCGCAAAGGACATTGAAATGTCGTTTAAGCTGAGTAGTAGCATGTTAATTCTCTCTTATCAAAAAACCGCCGCCTGCATTATGCCGGCGGTCAGTTTTATTCCAGTGTTGTTATTACTCTCCGATTCCTCTGAGCTTCTCGGGAGCGTACTTGGTGTTCACCAGGTAATCATCAAGTTCAACGGTGTACTTGGTGTAGATCTCTTCGAGCAGCTTGTCGAAGTCATCGTCCTTCAGCGCATGCAGGAAGTTCTCGTGCTGGGTTTCCTTCCAGCTGTCCATTGTGGTGGCGTCATCGCGCACTACAACATAAATGCAGCTGCTTTCGTCGTCAGTAAAGAGGGTAGCCTTGCTGTCCGTGGAAGCGTTCCAGATGTACTCTGTCAGCTTCTCGGGAAGCGTGGAGCTGTCCTTCTTGATATACTGCTCAACTGTGGAAACGTCCTTCTTCTCTGCGGTCGCCGCGTCGATGGCGTCCTGAGCGAACTTGTTGTACTCTGCGTCGTCAGAATTTACAACGGGCTTCACAAAGATGGTGTCGGAATCCGCCGCAACCTCCTCAGAGGGAGCCTCGGCGGTTCCTGCCTCGGCAGTGGATTCCGCCTCGTCAGCAGGAACTTCACCCGTGCCTGCCGCATCAGCGGTGGAAGGAGCAGGTGCGCTCTGTGAATCCGGATCCGCTTCAGCGGTGCCGCTCTTCATTTCGGCGTAATCGTCGTCAGCCTTGGTCCATGCGTCGAACTGCGCCTGTCTGAGGTCGAAGTCATACTGTATCTCGCTCCAGTCGCCGGTGGAATTATAGCGGTCAGCGTAAGCCTGCGCCAGGTCCTTCACCGCCTGGATATCTGCGTCATCCTTGAGGGAAACGCCCTGATAATCCGTGAAATTCAGTTTGAGGTACTTCACGGCTGCATAGTTCTCGGTGATATAGGTGTTGATCTCATCATCGGAAACAGGGGTCAGTCCGTCTGCGTCGTACTGATTCAGGAAAACATGGTTCTCCTTGTAGCTGTTCTCGCTGATCATGCGCAGGGAGGACTTGCCGATACCCATGCTCTCGTAGTGCTCACCGAAAGAGGAGATACCGTCCGGCAGTCCGTAGTACTGCGCGTACATTCCCAGGTCGTTGTCAAGGGACTTGAGGTTATCCTCTATCTCGGTCTTTTCCTCGTCGGTCAGCGAAAGGTTGTACTGAGCGAACAGATCCTCAACAGCCGCATATCTTCTGAGCTTTGTGACGGCGTAATCCTTAAGCCATGCGGAGGCGGACTTACCCTCGATGGTGTTGTTGAATACAGTTACCTCAGCGGTTCCGGACTCGTCGCCCTGCTCCTCCTTGATCTGGCTTGCAGCTTCATTGTATCCATTCACAGCAACGTAGAAGAGGTACATTCCGTTCGGAATCTGAATTCCGTTTACGGTGCCGATATATCCGCTGTCGGAGCAACCACTCATGGAAGCGGCGCACACGATAGCAAGGGACGCTGCCGCGAGCTTCTTCATCTTGTTTGACATCAATTATCCTCCTCAGGCTCTCAGTGTAATGTTCTTCTCGGCAAGCGCCTTCAGTACCTTTGCCACAACTGCGTCAGCTTCCTCATCGGTCATGCTGCCGTCCTTACGGAGAACCAGATTGTAGGAAAGGCTCTTCTTGCCCTCGGGTACCTGCTCACCCTTGTACATATCGAATATGGATACGCTCTCAAGGTGCTTTGCAGACTTCTTGATGATGTCAATGATCTCATCGGAGGTGACTTCATCGTCGCAAACCAGGCTGAGATCTCTTGTAACAGCCGGGTACTTGGGCAGCGCCTTGTACTTACGCTCATCGCCACGCGCCTCAAACAGCTTCGGAATATCGAACTCTGCGCAGTAAACGCGGCAGGTCATGTCGTAAGCCTCGGTGACTGCCGGGTAAAGCTCACCCATTGTACCTACCTTAACATCGCCGGCGTAGATGTCTGCACACCTTCCGGGGTGGTAGGTCTTGTTATCGTGAACCGGAACGAAACGAACGTCAACCACAAGAGCGTTCATCAGTTCCTCAACGACGCCCTTCATGGTGAAGAAGTCCTCCTGGGGACCGTAAGCGCACAGTCCGAGCACGTCGGTTTCTATAGGGAGCTTCTCGTCAGTCGGCTGGAATATTCTGCCCAGCTCGAAGAAGCGCGCTTCCAGGTTTCTTGCCCTGATGTTGGTATTCGCAACCGTCATGAGGGACGGGAGCATGCTGGTGCGCATTACGCTGGTATCCTCGCCGAGAGGGTACTGGAGCACTACGGACTTCTTCATGTCCTCGCCGAAGCGGAGCTTCTCATAGGAGCGCGGTGAGATGAAGCTGAACGACATGGTTTCGTAGAATCCCTGTGCCAGCATTACGTCAACCATCTTGTTGTCAAAGCGCTGGCGCGGAGTAACCTCGCCAACGGCAGAAAGCAGCGGCAGCGTGGTAGGAATTTCATTGTAGCCGTAGATTCTCGCAACTTCCTCGGCAAGGTCGCACTCGCGAACGATGTCAACACGGGTGTTCGGCACGATCACGTTGCCGTTCTCGTAGCCGAAGCCGAGCTTCTTGAATATTGCGATCTGCTCCTCAGCCGGAATATTGGTTCCGAGGTGCTCGTTTATCCAGTCGGTGTCCAGCTTTAATGTGTGCGGAACCTTCTTTGCATTGTCAACGTCAATGTACTCGCGGACAACTTCGCCGCAGCCGAGTTCCTCAACAAGCTCCAGTGCGCGCAGCAGAGCCGCCTTGGAGTTAATGGGGTCAATCCCCTTCTCGAATCTGGAGGAAGCGTCGGTACGCTTGTTGATTTTCTTCGCGGTCATGCGGACGGAAACGCCGTCGAAGCACGCAGCCTCGAATACAACGTCCTTTGTGTCCTCCATGATACCGGAGAACTCACCGCCCATTACGCCTGCAACCGCAATCGGCTTCTTTTCGTCAGCGATGATCAGCATTTCGGGGCTGAGAGCTACCTCGGAGCCGTCGAGAATCGTTATCTTCTCTCCCTGCTGAGCGTTTCTGACGTTGATCTTGCCGCCCTCTACATAGCGGAGGTCGAATGCATGCATCGGATTGCCGTATTCCAGCATTACAAAGTTCGTGATATCAACGAAATTATTGATGGAGCGAACGCCACTTGCCTTCAGTCTTTCAGCCATCCAGCGCGGTGACGGACCAATCTTTACGTTCTTTACTACCGCCGCCATGTAACGAGAGCAGAGTTTTGTGTTCTGCACGTCAACGCTGATGTAATCCTTCGCGCTGCCGTCAACGCCCTTGAACGCAGGCTCCTTGATGTTCAGCGGAAGGTCGAAGGTCGCGGAGGCTTCCTTCGCAAGGCCGAGTACGGAAAGGCAGTCCGGACGGTTGTTGGTTATCTCAAACTCAACGGTGGTGTCGTTATAACCAAGCGCGTCATGAATATCCTCGCCGATGGTCATCTTGTCGAAATCCGGGTCGTCGTTGAGGATAAGAATGCCCTCGTTGCTGGAATACGGAACATCGGACTGCTCCATGCCCAGCTCCTCGTAAGAGCACATCATGCCCTCGCTCTTGACGCCGCGTAGGTTGCCCTTCTTGATCTTCATGTAGGACATGTCCTTGTGGTTGTAGCAGGTCGCACCATTCAGCGCAACGGGCACTACAGCGCCAACAAACATGTTCTGTGCGGAAGTCACGATCTGTATCGGAGCTTCCTTGCCAACCTCAAGCTGGCATACCCACAGGCTGTCCGCGTCGGGGTGCTTTTCCATTGCGACGCACTTTCCAACTACCACGTTAGTGATATCTGCGCCCTGCTTTGTCCATGTTTCGACCTTGCTGCCGCTCATGGTCATTCCGTCGCAGAATTCTTTTATCGGCATATCGGCTTTAACATAATCGTTAAGCCACTTCATTGAAAGATCCACTTTTATATTCTCCTTAACTTATTTTTAATCAGAACTGCTCCAGGAACTTCATGTTGTTCTCATAAAGCAGGCGCATGTCCTCGATCTCGTAGCGGAGCATGGTTATACGCTCAATGCCGATGCCGAATGCGAAGCCGCTGTATTCCTCGGGGTCTATACCGCAGTTCTCGAGTACCTCCGGGCGGACTACGCCGGCACCCAGGATCTCAATCCAGCCCTCGCCCTTGCAAAGCGGACAGCCCTTTCCTCCACAGCGGAAGCACTGGAAGTCAATCTCGCAGCTCGGCTCGGTGTACGGGAAATGGTGCGGTCTGAATTTCAGCTTCATTCCCTCGCCGTAAAGCTTCTTTGCGAATGTGTCAAGGGTTCCCTTGAGGTCGGCAAATGTGATCTTCTTGTCGATAACAAGTCCCTCGCACTGGTGGAATATCGGGGAATGTGTGCCGTCTACCTCGTCGCGTCTGTAAACGCGGCCAGGGCTGATTATGGCAATAGGTGGCTTCTGCTTGAGCATCGTTCTGATCTGAACGGAAGAAGTCTGGGTTCTCAGCAGAACATCGTCGTTGATGTAAAATGTATCGTTAGGATCTCTTGCGGGGTGTCCATCATAGGTTAGAAGCATGTCAAAGCAGTATTTAGCAAGTTCAACTTCAGGACCGTCAACAACGGTATAACCCATGCCGAGGAATATGGACTTGAGATCGTCCAGCACTATGTTCATCGGGTGACGCTTTGCTATTATCTTACGCTTGCCGGGCATAGTTACATCAACTGTTTCTGTCTTTAAGCGCAGATCGGTGAGTGCCGCCTTGAGGCTGCCGGTCTTTTCCTTTACTGCATTCTCAATATCACTGCGGATATCGTTTGCAAGCTGTCCGATGACAGGACGCTCCTCTGCGGAAAGTCCGCCCATCTGCTTTAAGATGGCAGTAAGCTCGCCCTTCTTGCCGAGGAATTTAACGCGGAGCGCGTCGATCTCCTTCATGTCAGCGCTGTCCTTGACTGCCTTCAGCGCTTCCTCTCTGATCGCCTGTAACTGTTCTTTCATCATGAGTATTGATCAATCCTTCCATATGTTCGGAATAATCGGCAGTGCAGTTCCGCGCTGCCATTATATACAGCCATATCCGGCTGCCGTATCTGCCCTGCGGCAGTTTTTATACCTGAATAACAAGCCACATTATATTATAGCATACAATGCGATAAATTTCAAGCCCCATAGAAATTATTCACGGACGCCTGCTTCCTCGGTCTGGGGCTGGTAATCGCTGAATCGTACTGACAGCAGGGTGTCCTTGCCGTCAAAGCGGCTGATGGTGTACTCCATGTACTTCTCGGGCTGGGCGCTTAAGCCGCTGACGCCGGCTACCGCTGCGACAGTCGGAGGGAGATACCCGACAACCACCGTGTATACATCGCTGCTCTTGCTGATGCTGATCAGCTTCGGAGAATAGGTCAGGTAGCGGATATTCTTGTTCGCGGTGTAGGTGTGGCTGTTCTCATCATAGGTGAACCGCATTTCCGCTGTGCCCACGGTCTGGTGCTGCAATGTAACGGAGCTTCCGAAAAGCTCACGGCAGGAGGCGCTAACGTCGTATTCCGGGATAGTAAGACCCATGTTGCCGCCCTCGTACGCAGACGTATCGGAATTCAGCAGGATATTCCAGATAGCGCAGGAGATCTTGGAGGAATCCGGTATCTCGTCCGCGCTTTCAAAGGGCGCGATATCATTCACAACTACCGGGAAGATGAACTCCGCGAACTCGTTTTTGAGCGAGGTATTGTCCAGCAGGCTCCCTGTGACTCCGGCAACGAATCTCACAGTAGAAATACAGCCGATCACCGCCATTATAATAACGAACACCGCGAATCCGAAGAAGAAACGGCTCTTTCTGGGCTTCTCGGGGGATTCCGCTTCAACGTCGGAATTACCCATTTCCGCTATATCGCTCTCGATATCCGGTTCCTGATCGAGCCTTCCGAAAAGCTGGTCGATCACCTTTTCGCCCTTGTCCTCGACCGCCGGAGCGACCGGCTTTGCAGGAGCCGGGGCGTTATTTTTTTTCTTTTTTGCCATAATACACTTCCTTATTTGCGCACCTGTCCGTTGCCATTTATAAGGTACTTATAGGTGGTGAGCGCTTCAAGTCCCATAGGGCCGCGCGCATGAAGCTTCTGGGTGGAAATTCCTATTTCAGCGCCAAGTCCGAATTCAAATCCGTCGGTGAAGCGCGTGCTTGCGTTTACATACACCGCCGCAGCGTCGATCATCTGCTGGAACTTCTCCGCGTTGTGGATATTCTCGGTGACGATACACTCGCTGTGCTTGGTTCCGAAGCGGTTGATGTGGGCGATTGCCTCGTCAACGTCCTTAACGACTTTGGAGGAAAGGCGGTAGTCCAGGAACTCCGTCGCGTAATCCGTGTCGTCCGCGATCTTCTCGACCTTGACAAGCTTTGCGGTTTCCTCGTCGCCGCGAATCGCGACCTTACCCTGCCACCGCTCGTCAAGCTTCCTGAACAGCGCAGGAGCAGCCTTCTCATGCACAAGGATATTCTCGATAGCATTGCACACGGACGGACGCTGAGTCTTGGCATTGTCGATGATATTCACCGCCATGTCAATGTCGGCGCTCTCGTCAACATAAACGTGGCAGTTGCCCTCTCCGGTCTGGATAACCGGGACAGTAGCATTATTTATGACAGCGCGGATAAGTCCGCCGCCGCCGCGCGGAATAAGCAGGTCGATGTACTTATTCAGCTTCATCATCGCGTTTGCTACTTCGCGTGAGGTGTCCTCCACCAGCTGGATAGAATTCCGGTCAGCGCCTGCGCTTTCGAGAGCGGTGCGCATGAAGTCGACAAGTGCCTTGTTGGAGTTGATCGCGTCGCTTCCGCCACGAAGTATCACTGCATTGCCTGCCTTGAAGCAGAGCGCAGCGGCGTCCACCGTGACATTCGGGCGCGACTCAAATATGATCCCGATGGTTCCGATGGGAACGCGCTTCTTGATGACGTGGAGTCCGTTGGGAAGGTCGCTTCCGCCGATGACAGCGCCGATGGGGTCCGGCAGGGAAATCACCTTGTCAACGCCCTCCGCCATGCCTTCAATACGCGCTTCAGTAAGGGTCAGGCGGTCTATCATCGCCTCGCTCATTCCGTTCTTGCGCGCGTTCTCAATATCCAGCTGATTTGCGCCGATTATCTCTGTAACGTGGGTACGCAGAGCTTCGGAGATTGCGGCAAGCGCCCGGTTCTTCTCGTTGGTGCCCATGGAGGATACCAGCGGCTCCGCAGCCTTTGCGTTCACGCCAAGCTGTTCAATGTATTCCATAATATACCTCGCATTATCTTATCGCCTTGAAATATGTACATACCGGTTCGCCCTCGAAAAGCTCGTAGAGCGTATCCGGATTCTGGTTTCCGATTATCACGGTGTCGATTCCGGCTTCGGTGGCTATCTGCGCCGCCTCGATCTTGGTTAGCATTCCACCGGTTCCAAGCGCGCTTCCGGCGCCCTGGGCGGCTGAGATTATCTCCGGGGTTATCTTCTCCACAACGGGGATAAGCTTCGAATCCGGATTCTTGGGGTCGCCGTCGTACAGTCCGTCAACGTCGGTGAGCATGATCAGCAGATCGGCGTCGCAGAGGGAAGCCACGATCGCGGACAGCGTGTCGTTCTCGTCGAAATCCAGCTGCTTGATGGAGATGGCGTCGTTCGCGTTGATTATCGGGATAACTCCCATCTCAAACAGGCGGTTGAACGTATTGATTACGTTGGTCTTACGCTCCTTGTTGGATATAACGTCGCGGGTCAGCAGCAGCTGCGCCACAGTGTGATTGAATTTGCCGAAAGTTTCGCTGTAGAAAGTCATCAGTTCCGACTGACCGATTGCCGCGCACGCCTGCTTTCCCGGCATGTCTGTCGGCTTGCACGGCAGTCCTGCCTGCGCCGCGCCAACGCCCTGCGCGCCCGAAGTGACGAATATCACTTCCCTGCCGGAGTTCTTGATATCCGACATGACCTCTATAAGGTGCTGGCACTTTCTTATATTAAGATGTCCTGTGTAATAGGCGAGTGTCGAACTTCCCACCTTGATTACTATTCTCTTTTTGTTTTCAAGTTCCTTCATGAGGCGTCCTCTTTCCGGTGAAAATCACGTCAATCAGCGCATACTCCACCTGATTATAAACGTACATGTTATATTATATCAAAAATCTATGGGAATTGCAACACATATCCCGAAATTTTTTTCCGATTATAAAATACTTCTCACAATCCAGGTGAAAATTATGCGAAATGTATAAAAAGCCTATTGATTTTTTAGAGTATTTGTGGTATAATCTTTTTATAAATTAAGCATAGTCGGCTATGCTGACCAAATAAGACCATAAGGAGCACAAATGGATAATATCGCTGAACAGCTGGTACAGAAAAAAAAGACCGGCGCAGACACCGCAAAGAAAGTACTGATCTCAGTTGGCGCACTGATCATTGCGTCCTTTTTTATGTATCTTGCAATGATGGGCATGTTCACGATGGTGATCTTTGCTGTCGGAGTTCTCGCAGGCGCTATCTGGCTGCTGGGAAGCTTCGGCATTGAATACGAATACATCATCACCAATAATGAAATGGACATCGACAAGATCATCGGCAGACGCAAGCGCAAGCGCATGATCACGGTTGATTTCAAGCGCGCCGAGGATTTCGGCAGATATACGCCCGATAACGAAGCGCAGGCCGACGCCACCGTTCATGCCTACACTGGCGTTGACAAGGACGCTTATTATCTCGTTGTTACACATAACGACTACGGCCGGGTGAAGATCATCTTCAACCCCAACGAAAGACTCCGCGAATCAATAATGCAGGAGATCCCCAACACCCTCAGAGTTAAGCTGAGGACTTCAAACAACATCTGATAACGGAGATGCTTATTAATGTCAGTCAACTTATTTATCCGAGTGGGTACCAGCATCATAGAAATGAAAAGGATCCGCAAAGCTTCACGAAATCCGAAATTCCTCGCGAAATATTTCTCCGCAGATGAGATAAGAGATCTCGTCGCACACAAACTTTCCACGGAACTGATCGCCGAAAACTACTGCACCAAGATCGCGTTTGCCAAGGCAATAGGGACAGGCTTCCGGATAGTCCGCCCCCAGGACATAACGGTGCTGAGGGACAGACTGGGTTCCCCTTTCATCATCACGACAGGAAGGGCTAAAATGCTTGAGGAGCGCGAACATTATGTGTTCAACCTCTCCGTTGCCCACTGCAAGGACTACGCCACAGCAACAGTAATAATCAACAGAGAATAACATCTGCGCCGCACGGCAATGCGGCGCATTTTTCTGTAAGGGAGACGTTTTATGAACCGGCTAGTTATCGGAATGACCGCCCATGTAGACTCCGGAAAGACCACGCTTTCGGAGGCTATGCTCTATACCGCAGGGGAACTCCGCAGACTTGGAAGGGTGGATCATGGAAATACATTCCTTGACACAGACCCAATTGAGCGAAGCAGGGGTATTACAGTGTTCTCAAAGCAGGCTGTGTTGGAAACGGCACGCTTCCAGATCACGCTCCTGGACACACCGGGACATGTGGATTTCTCTGCGGAAACCGAGCGTGCGCTGCGTGTGATGGACTATGCAGTACTTGTGATAAGCGGCACGGACGGAGTCCAGAGCCACACGGAAACACTCTGGCGGCTGCTGAAACGCTACAATATTCCCACGTTCATCTTCGTGAACAAGATGGATATTTCCTTTCTGAAAGAGAGCTCCCATATCAATGAACTGAAGCGGAAGCTTTCCCCGGGGTGTATCGACTTCAACGCCTGCCGCGAGAAATCCGACCTCGACGAGGAACTTGCGGAATGCTCCGAGGAGCTGATGAACGAGTACCTCGAGAACGGCGTAATACCGGGGAAGATGATTCCCGGGGCGATACGCCGCCGGGAGGTGTTCCCGGTGATATTCGGCTCGGCACTTAAACTGAACGGAATACAGGAACTGCTGAACGTCATCAATACATTCTCCGTTCAGCCGGAGCCTTCTCCGGAATTCGGCGCGATAGTTTATAAGATAACCACCGACCAGCAGGGGAACCGCCTTACCCACATGAAAATCACCGGAGGCTCCCTGAAGGTGAAAGCACAGCTGGAATGCGGCGGAAAGCAGGAGAAGGTCAACCAGATACGCATTTATTCCGGCGCGAAATTCACGACCGTGGACGAAGCCCCGGCCGGCACTCTCTGCGCCGTAACCGGACTTTCCGCCGGAAGCGCCGGAGAGGGTCTGGGCTTCGAAAGCAGCTGCCCGGCTCCCCTGCTGGAGCCGGTGCTGACTTACCGCATGCAGCTTCCCCACGGGACGGATATTCCGTCCACGCTCGCGAAACTGCACGAACTGTCCGACGAGGATCCCATGCTGCGTATCGTGTGGAACGAGCAGCTCAAGGAGATTCACGTCCAGCTGATGGGCGAAATACAGCTGGAGGTGCTCACCAGCGTTATCCGGGACAGGTTCGGACTGGAGGTGCAGTTCGACCAGGGCAGCATAGCCTACAAGGAAACCATAGCGGCTCCGGTCGAGGGCGTGGGACACTACGAACCGCTGCGGCACTACGCGGAGGTACACCTGCTGCTGGAGCCGGGAGAGCGCGGCTCCGGACTGCAATTCTTTACCGACTGCCGCAAGGACGATCTCGACATCAACTGGCAGCGACTTATTCTTACGCACCTTGAAGAAAAAACGCATGTCGGAGTTCTTACCGGGTCGCCGATAACCGACATGAAAATCACGGCCGTTGCCGGAAAGGCGCACATCAAGCACACCGAGGGCGGAGATTTCCGCCAGGCAACTTACCGAGCCGTCCGGCAGGGACTACGCTCCACCGAAAGCGTGCTTCTTGAGCCGTGGTACGATTTCACGCTTACGGTTCCTCAGGAGTGCACCGGGCGTGCGATGACCGACTTGCAGCGCATGAGTGGCGAACTACAGCCGCCGAACTCCACGGACGGCGAAACGGAATTCACCGGAAGCGCCCCTGTTTCGGAGCTTCGCGGCTACCAGAGCGAAGTGAACAGCTACACCCGGGGAAAGGGCAGGCTCGTCTGCATTCCCGGAGGATACCGCCCATGTCACAACGCAGATGAAGTAATTGCGGAGATCGGCTACGACTGCGACGCGGACACGGAGAATTCCGCGGACAGCGTGTTCTGCTCCCACGGCGCCGGAGTGCTGGTCCCGTGGAACGAGGCACCGGCACGAATGCATGTGGACAGCGGACTGCGGTTCGGAGAGAATGACCGCGAGGAAAAGGAGCAGGTCGTAACTCCGCAGATGGTGAACACCTACAAGCAGAGGGTCGCTGCGGACAAGGAACTGATGGAGATATTCGAGCGCACCTACGGGAAAATAAAGCGCGACGAGCGCTCCGCAATGCGGACGGAAAAGCGCCCTCCCGCCCTGAAAACTCCGAAGCTTCCGCTGCCGCCAAAAGGTCCGGAATACCTGCTGGTGGACGGATACAACATAATCTTCGGCTGGGAGGAACTCAACCGGCTGGCAAAGGAGAATCTGGAACTTGCCCGGTCGCGGCTGATCAATATTCTATGCAACTACCAGGGATTCCGGAGATGCAATCTGATTCTCGTGTTCGACGCCTATCGCGTAAAGGGAAATCACCGGGAGATTGAAAAGGAGCACGGAATCACCGTTGTTTACACCAAGGAAGCCGAAACCGCAGACATGTACATCGAAAAGACCGCCCACGAACTCGGGAAAGGACACCGGGTGCGCGTTGCGACCTCCGACAACGTGGAACAGATAATCATTATGGGAAGCGGTGCGATACGGGTTTCGGCAACGGAATTCCTTGCGGAAGTGAACGAGGTCGAGGAAGCAATTCGAAAGGTAATCGAGGAAAAATACAACTAAGGAGAGCAAAATGATCGCACTGAAACAGATTGGCGTGATACGCACGGATTTCCCGGAGAAGTTCGGAATACCTCGACAGAGCGGACTGATAGAGGAACTCCGCTCCACGCTGGTGTTCGAGCCGGAATTCCGCGTGCTGGAGGCGCTCCGGGGAATTGAGCAGTACTCCCACCTGTGGCTGATATGGGAGTTCTCCAAAGCAGTCCGGGACGGCTGGTCGCCGACGGTGCGTCCGCCGCGGCTGGGTGGGAATACGCGCATGGGTGTGTTCGCGACGCGCTCCCCTTTCCGTCCGAATCCGCTGGGACTCAGCTGCGTGCGGCTTGTCGGGGTGGAATACAACACTCCCGAGGGCGCTGTACTCCATCTCGCCGGTGCGGACCTAATGGACGGCACGCCGATTTACGACATCAAACCGTATCTCCCGTATGTGGACTGCAAGCCCGGGGCTTCCAACGGATTTGCGCTGGCTCAGCAGGAGGGCGTGCTGGAAGTTCACCTCCCGGAGGAACTCGCCGCGCGTATTCCGCCGGAAAAACTCCCGGCGCTGAAAGCTGTGCTAGCACAGGATCCACGGCCGCAGTACATCTCCGACCCGGAGCGTGAATTCACAATGAGCTTCGCCGGATTCGAAGTCAGCTTCACCGTCAGCGGAAATACTCTGAGTGTAACCGAAATACGATAACAAAAAAGGCGCCGGAAAAACCGACGCCTTAGTTATTTTCGTGAAAATTAACCAAACAGCTTGGCAAGCTTAAGAGCGAACTGAACATTACCGAACACATAAAGCGCACCGTTCTCGACAGCGTCCTTTATGGACAGCTTTCCGTCAGCGATGGCAAGCGCATTCTCAACGGAAATCGCAGCTTCAATATCCCTCTCAATGTAGTCATACGGAGCAACGCTTACGTTGCCGTTCTTGACCTCGATGTACATATGAGCCTCGAACTGACCGTACAGCTTAATGTCAACGGCAGCCTTACCCTCTGCGGCAATGGACTTAGCGGCAGCCTTGTCGATGCGCTTGTAGATCTTCGCAACAATATCGTCTACCGTAACGGTCTTAGGCTTTCTGGGAACGCGCTTCTTCGGCTCTGCCTTCGTGGCAGGCTTACTTGCTGCGGTCTTTGCGGACGATTTCTTCGTAGCGGGCTTCTTGGCTTCTGCCTTGGGAGCTTCTGCAGGAGCAGGAACAGCCTTCACTTCAGCCTTTACTTCTGCCGCCTTTACAGCTGCCTTGTCAATGGGCTTTGCTGAGGTTTCAGTCTTGGGGGCGGTTTTCGGTGTAGTTTTCTTAGTTCTAGGCATAATCGTAATTCCTTTCAAATATCCCTTGGCATTGCCGCTATAATGCAGGTATGCCACGTCTGTTTATATCATAACATATTTATTTCGTTTTTGCAACAGTTTTTAAGAAAAAATTTCAATTTTTCCTGCATTTATTCTGAAAAATACGTGAAACAACAGTAAACCGGGGCTGTTTTCGCAGCCCCGGTGCAATATTATTCAATCTCGTCGTGGTGAGCCTGGAGAGATTTCACACCAAAGTGCTTGTTCTCCTTGATCGCCCTGATTCCCTCGGCGCTTGCCTTAGCAGCCGCCATTGTTGTGATATAGGGAATTCTGTGCTTGATCGCAGCCTTTCTGATATAGCTGTCGTCAGTTACGCTGTCCTTGCCGGCAGGCGTATTGATGATAAGCTGGATTTCGCCGTTAGCTATCTGGTCTGCAATATTGGGTCTGCCCTCATACATCTTGAAGATACGCTCAACAGGGATACCTGCTTCCTTGATCATCTCATAGCTCTTTCCGGTGGCGATGATCTTGAATCCCAGCTCATTGAAGGACTTCGCAACGTCAACAAGTTCAGGCTTGTCACGGTCGCATACGCTCAGCAGGACTGTGCCCTCCTGCGGAAGCTTGGTGCGCGTAGCTTCCTGCGCCTTGTAGTAAGCCTCGCCGAAGGACGGAGAGATTCCGAGGACTTCGCCGGTGGAACGCATTTCCGGACCGAGCACCGGATCTACCTCCGGGAACATGTTGAACGGGAACACAGCTTCCTTCACACCGTAGTGGTGGATCTTGTGATCTTTCAGTTCCGGAACGGGGCTGGGCTTTCCGGTCAGGGAAGATGTGATTATCTGCGTCGCGATCTGCACCATGTTAATGCTGCAAACCTTGGAAACCAGCGGAACGGTTCTGGAAGCACGCGGATTTGCTTCGAGCACATAAACTGTATCGTCCTCGATAGCGTACTGCATGTTCATAAGTCCGCATACGTTCATCTCGACTGCAATGCGCCTGGTGTAGTCCTTGATGGTGGCTACCTGCTTCTCGGTGAGGTTCTTGCTCGGGAGAATGCATGCAGAGTCGCCGGAGTGTACACCAGCAAGCTCGATGTGCTCCATAACAGCCGGAACGAAGCAGTTCTTTCCGTCGGAAATAGCGTCAGCCTCGCACTCAGTCGCATGATGCAGGAAGCGGTCGATAAGGATTGGTCTGTCGGGAGTTACGCCAACTGCCGCGGACATATAAACCTTCATCATCTCGTCGTCGTGTACGATCTCCATTCCGCGGCCGCCCAGTACATAGGACGGACGAACCATTACCGGATAACCGATACGGTTTGCGATCTTGAGAGCTTCCTCAACATTGACTGCCATTCCGGATTCCGGCATGGGAATGCCAAGCTTCTCCATCATAGCGCGGAAGTGATCTCTGTCCTCCGCGAGGTCGATGGTTTCGGGGCTTGTGCCCAGAATATTCACACCGTTCTTCTTGAGGTCGCCGGCGAGATTCAGCGGAGTCTGACCGCCGAACTGCGCAATTACGCCGACGGGCTTCTCCTTGTCGTGGATAGCAAGTACGTCCTCAAGGGTAAGCGGCTCGAAATACAGCTTATCGGAGGTGTCGTAGTCGGTGGATACGGTTTCGGGGTTGCAGTTCACGATGATGGACTCAAATCCCAGCTTCTTGAGCGCGAGCGCAGCGTGTACGCAGCAGTAGTCGAACTCAATACCCTGACCGATTCTGTTAGGTCCGCCGCCGAGTATCATGATCTTCGGCTTGTCGCTTACGGGGCTGGTGTCCTTGATGTCATGATATGTGGAGTAATAATACGCCGCATTCTCGGTGCTGCTTACATGGATACCCTCCCACGCCTCGCGGATTCCATAGCCAAGACGTGCATTACGAACCTCCTCCTCGGTAACACCGAGGATCTGGCTAAGGTATCTGTCAGAGAATCCGTCCAGCTTTGCCTGGCGGAGTACCGGCTCAGCAGGAACTGCGCCCTTGTTCTCGATAAGAGCGTTCTCCTCGTCAACAAGCTCCTTCATCTGCTGGAGGAACCAGTGCTTGATCTTGGTAAGGTTGAATATCTCATCTATGGTAGCGCCCTTGCGGAGTGCTTCATATATAATGAACTGGCGCTCGCTGGTCGGGAAACGCAGCTTCGCAAGCAATTCGTCCTTGGTAAGCTTGTTGAAATCCTTCGCGAAGCCGAGGCCGTATCTGCCGGTTTCCAGGGAGCGGATAGCCTTCTGGAAAGCCTCCTTGTAGGTCTTGCCGATGGACATTACCTCGCCGACAGCCTTCATCTGAGTGCCGAGCTTGTCCTCGGCGCCCTTGAACTTCTCGAAAGCCCATCTTGCGAACTTGATTACGACATAGTCGCCGCCGGGAACGTACTTATCCAGTGTTCCGTACTTTCCGCAGGGAATCTCGTCCAGGGTCAGACCACATGCGAGCATAGCGGAAACGAGCGCGATCGGGAATCCGGTCGCCTTGGAAGCCAGCGCGGAAGAACGGGAGGTTCTCGGGTTGATCTCGATTACAACGATTCTGCCGGAAACAGGGTCGTGCGCAAACTGACAGTTGCAGCCGCCGATAACTTCGATTGCCTTTACGATCTTGTAGGAATACTCCTGGAGCTTCTTCTGTACGTCCTCGCTGATGGTGAGCATGGGGGCAGAGCAGAAAGAATCGCCGGTATGAACGCCGATTGGGTCGATGTTCTCGATGAAGCATACGGTGATAACGTTGTCGTTAGCGTCGCGTACTACCTCAAGCTCAAGCTCTTCCCAGCCGCTGATACACTCCTCGACCAGCACCTGACCCACCAGGGACGCCTGGAGTCCGCGGGCGCAGACGATCTTCAGCTCGTCAATGTTGTATACCATTCCGCCGCCGGCGCCGCCCATTGTGTAGGCAGGGCGCAGTACAACAGGATACTTCAGATTTTCAGCGATCTTCACAGCCTCTTCAACGGAGTAAGCCACCTCGCTTCTGGGCATTTCAATACCCAGCTTCTCCATGGTGTGCTTGAACTCAATACGGTCCTCGCCGCGCTCGATAGCGTCTACCTGCACGCCAATAACCTGTACGTTGTACTTTTCAAGCACTCCGGCTTCGCTCAGCTCAGAGCAGAGGTTAAGTCCGGACTGACCGCCGAGGTTCGGCAGCAGTGCGTCCGGGCGCTCCTTTTCAATGATCTGAGTCAGACGGTCAACGTTCAGCGGCTCGATGTAGGTGATATCTGCAACGTCCGGATCGGTCATGATGGTAGCCGGATTGGAATTCACCAGAACGATCTGATAGCCGAGCTTGCGCAGCGCCTTGCACGCCTGGGTGCCTGAATAGTCGAACTCGCACGCCTGACCGATGATGATTGGACCGGAGCCGATGATCAGTATCTTATTGATATCCTGTTTCTTTGGCATTTTCTTACTCCCTTATGTTTTTTCCCAGTGCCATGATAACACGCATAAACGCCATCAAGACGCGCCGCAGTTTCCGGCACATATTTTTTCTATTATATGATATCACAAATCCCGACAGATTTCAATACACTTTTCAGTTTTTTTTGCAAAAGTAAAACACCTCCCGGATACCAGGAGGTGTAATGGCATATCAAAGCTGTTTTATTCCTGAGGTTCAGCAGGCGTTGCAGCTGCGCGCTTCTTTTCAAGCACCTTCATCACGATGAATATCGCGATGAGGACCAGTCCTACGCCGAGGGTGATAAGTCCGCCGGTCAGCAGCTTGAATCCGAAGGCGTTGTAGAGAATGGGGGAAACCACCTTGCTTACTACGGTGTAGTCAAGTCCGCCTATCATGGTCAGATTGGACAGGATAATGCTTGCCGTGGTGAGAATGATTCCGATAAGGGTGAACGCTGCTCCGCCAGCCATCAGAGCGGCATTGATGCGCTTGGTGATCACCCACTCGAGTACTACAAGCACAACAGCGAGTACAAGAGCTGCGATCAGCGTCACGGGAGAAAGCGCGAATCTGATAAGACCGGATACACCGTCAAGTGCCTCACCGGGAAGTATGCTCTCGATGGAATTTCTCTCGCCGTCGAGCGCATTGTCCAGCTGCTCCTCGTAATCGTCGGCAAGGCGCATTCCGGCAATGTTGATGACATTATTTTCGCTGCGCTTCACAAGGTCCTTGATCTCCTTGCAGAGTCCGTCCGCGAATTCCTCGGTGTCGCCGGTAACGATGTACTCTTCATACGCCTTTACAAGGCTGGATAATTCCTCGCCGACATGGGCGCGTCTGAATATTTCGTTGATCTGATCAGCGGTAAGATCGGCAGTATGAACATAATCGTTTATCGTGCACGCCACTATGTCCGCGATGGTCGCTCTTTCCGGGTGCTTCTCCGGGAGAACGATCCCGTTGTCCTTCACTACGTCCGCCATGGAATCCTGAACCAGGATATCGCCGACAACGATCTTTCCTATTTCAAGCTCGCTTATTTCAGCGGAAAGCTCACCGCTTGAAAGTCCCATTCTGACTGTTCCGCCAACAAAGGAGAAGATTCCGAACACGAACGCGAAAAGTCCGAAAACTGCCGCCAGGATAACGGATACGGACAGCTTCATCTTCTTGACTTCCTTGCGTACGCGCTTAGCTCGCGGCTGGGAATAGCTCATTGGGACCTCTTCCCTGTAAACTCCCATCGGCATGCCGTAATTGGAAGGCTGGGCGTTAGTGAACAGATTCTGTCCCTCGGGCATTCCGCCGTTGTTGATGAACTGCATGTCGGTGCCCATCGGAGGAGCCTGGAATCCCACGGGCTGCGCCGGATTCTCAGCGGCAGCCTTTGCTGCGTCCGATATCTTCACGGTGTCGCCTGCCGGGTACTCATTCGGGGTATTCCCCGTGGGCTGACCCTGGGGTGCAGGCGTATTCATCAGCGCGTTGTTTACCGGATTCGGGTAGGAAGCATTCGGCACCGGAGGTATCGGCGCGCCGGGATACGGCGCCGGATTCCCACCCTGGAACGGCGGAACAGGCATACCCTGTAACGGAACTGCATTACCGCCCTGCACGGGAGGAACAGGAGCAGTATAACCGCCCTGGGGAGCCATGGGCTGTACGGGAGCCTGCTGGGAAAGAATTGCACCGCACGCTCCGCAGAACTTTGCATTATCAGCGACCTGCGCTCCACAATTGAAACAGAACATCAAAATCACGTCCTTAAAAAAATATAGTATATTGCAGCAACGGCTGCATTGGTGTAACTAATACAAAAAACGGGCAGTCATGACGACGCCCATAAAATTTGCAGCGGAAAATCAGGACAGATATCCGAACAGACCCTCCGCAGGAATATTACAACCGACCGTCATTTCATAATTACCAAATCATTATTCTGTATTACCAATTTTTATTATAACATAATATGTTTAAGATGTCAAGTACATCAGACAACGGTCTGATCATTTATTCGCGGTCCATCTCATGAGAATATGCGGTATTCCGTCCTCGTCGAACTCATCGGACTGCTGCACGAATCCGAGCTTTTCGTAGAACTCCCGTGCATATACCTGCGCTTCTATCGTCACGGAATCCGTACCAAACACCTCCCGTACTGCGCTCTGCGCCGTGCGCACTATCTGCGAGCCTACTCCGCTTCTCCGGCGCACTGCGATCACGCGCCCGATTACAGAATCATCGAACCGGACTCCCGGAGGGAGCAGTCTGACATAAGCTGCAATGCCGTTTTCGTCCTCGAGCCACATGTGATATGCGGTTTCGTCAAGTCCGTCAATATCCTGGTAGGCGCAGTTCTGTTCCACTATGAACACTGCATTGCGCAGTTTCAGGATCTCATACAGTTCTGCTGTCGAAAGCTCGTCAAATCGCCTGATGTACTGTTTCAATCGTATCACCTCATATGTATGATAGTACTATTTTTGAAAAAAGTCAAGTTTTTTTGAAAAAGCTATTGACAAATCGGTTTTGACGTGGTATAATACATATGCTGTTCTAAAGACAGCAGGCAGCCGAAAGGCTCTAACGGTTAGTCCGCCTGCCGAGGAATGGGAATGAGATCGAAATCGACTCCCTTCTGTGCTTTAGCAGAGGGGTTATTTTATTTCTTGCTCTCCTTGAACTGAACAGCGCAAATTTAGTAAAGGAGTGAACTAACATGCCTAGTAAAAGCGTACTCGAACAGAAGCAGGCTTATGTTGCTGACTTAGCTGAAAAGCTCAAGAAGGCTGCCGGCGGTGTTCTCGTTGACTACAAGGGTATCTCCGTTGAGGACGACACAAAGCTCCGTAAGGATCTGCGTGAGAACGGCGTAGAGTACTTCGTAGTAAAGAACACACTGTTAAAGCGTGCAGCTGAGGTTGCAGGAATTGAGGGTCTTGAGCCCGCTCTTTCCGGCACAACTGCTATCGCTCTGACCGCTGAGGACATCATCATTGCCCCCAAGATTCTGTTCAAGCAGACCGAGGCTCCCGACAGCACTTTCGCTATCAAGCTCGGCTTTGTTGACGGCAAGGTAATTTCCAAGGAAGAGGTTGAGGCTTACGCAAAGCTTCCGTCCAAGGACACCCTGCTCTCTCAGCTCGTATTCATGCTTCAGTCTCCGATCCAGAGAGTTGCTATCGCGCTCAACGAGATCGCAAAGAAGAACGAAGAGCAGTCCGCTTAATTGCGGAACTTCCCCCGGAGCTGTCCGCGTGACGGCCTTCTGTGGGGTCCAACTTACTGCGTGAACCACGCATGACAAATTTTATTTATGGAGGACACTAAAATGGCATCTGAGAAGATTTTAGCTATGATCGAAGAAGTTAAGGCTCTTTCCGTTCTCGAACTGAACGAGCTGGTAAAGGCACTTGAGGAAGAGTTCGGCGTTTCCGCTGCTGCTGTTGCTGCTGCTCCTGCTGCAGGCGCTGGCGCTGCTGCCGCTGAAGAGAAGACCGAGTTCGACGTAATCCTCGCTTCCTTCGGTGACGCAAAGATGGGCGTTATCAAGGCAGTTAAGGACGTTATGGGTCTTGGCCTGAAGGAAGCTAAGGAGCTCGTTGAGGCTGCTCCTAAGGCTCTTAAGGAAGGCGTTTCCAAGGCAGAGGCTGAGGAGATCAAGGCTAAGCTTGAAGAGGCTGGCGCTAAGATCGAGCTCAAGTAATTCTGACTTGATTGCAGTCTGACTGAATCACAATCCCGGTATCGGTTCGCTGATACCGGGATTTTTCGCATTATCCGTCAATTGTGTGCATTTATTTTATGTGGGTCGCCGGCGAATCAGTTTACGCTTGAAATTTCTCTGTTTCTGAGTATAATTTTCATATCATCAAATTCAAGGAGGATTCAGCATGAATCGTAAACAGATCGTCGCAGCGATGACCGCGGCAGTACTCACATTTTCCGCGGTGCCTGCACAGACATTCGCAGAGGAATACTCGGTGTCCCGGGAATTCGCCGCAAAGAAGCTCGAGGCGCCTTCCAACATCAAGGCAAGCTCCACGACTAACAGCAGCATTACCCTCAGCTGGAAGAAAGTCAGCGGCGCTGACGGATATGAAGTATACAAATACAACACCAAAAAAAAGAAGTTCGTCAAGTATAGGACAGTGACCACAACCTCCTGTAAGGTGGGCAAGCTGGACCCCGGAACGACCTACCGGTTCAAGGTGTGCGCGATCGTCAAAAAGGACGGCAAATCCACCAGACAGACTATGTCCGGCGAGATTACGGCGACCACTAAAAAGGGAACGCTCAGCGCTCCGACTGTCAAGGTAGAAACCACGTCCACCGGCTGCGTTTACCTGACATGGAAAAGCGTGAAGGGCGCCGACAAGTACCGTATCTACAAGATGAACAGCTCCGGACAGTACAAGAAATACGACGACAGGAACGGCACAATGTGCATAATTTCCGGGCTGTCCTCCGCGACCACCTATAAATTCAAGGTATGCGCAATTTCCGGCGGCAAGGAGCAGAAAATGAGCGACGCGGTTTCCGCTACGACTACAACCGCCTATGCCTGGACTTCGCAGGATTTCACCGATCTGCGAAATTACGCTAAGGTGGCAAAATCCGCAGGCGCCCTCGCGTATGACTACGCGTGCAAGTTTGAGAAATCCCACTCCTCCAGTGACGGAAGCAACGCGCTGTACTACGCCGCAGAAGCCCGGGATTACCTGACAAAGATGTACAAAATACTTTCCGGCAGGGGCGAGATCTCCTTCAACACCGGGAACTACACCTCCGACGGCGGAATATACATCGGGAATTCCCAGGAATCCTCCGCCGCGCTGTATGCGTACTACGGAATACAGGACTGCAAGAAGCTCGAAAAGATGACCTCGTTCAGCTCCGAGGACGACATCACGGACTTCTACAAGCAGGCTACGATGATAAAGTGCGACACTGATGTTCTGAACACTGTTTGCTCCGGGCTCAGATAAATACCACGGAACCCCGGCTGTCAGCTCCGGGGCTCCTTTTTTGTATCCGACGGCGCTTTCCGGAAAATCTCGCGCAGTCCGAACGCCAGCAGGAAAAGCGCGTACAACTTCCGAAGCAGTTCATTTCCCACCGCCTGGGAGCCGATAGTTCCAAGGACAGCACCGAGGATTCCGCCGGGGATAAGGCTCCATACCAGCCTTTTGTCGATCAACCCGGCACGGGCGTGCATTACAACGGAAACCAGCGCTATCGGCAGGAAAAACAACAGGTTGATTCCCTGGGCGGCGCGCTGCGGCATGTCCTGAAACATAGTCAGCCATATCAAAAGCACGAATCCGCCGCCAAGCCCCATGGAAGCAATGATCCCGGTCAGCAATCCCACAACCGCATTCATCATGAGAACAGCCCCCTCACCGCCGCCGCGCATATCAGCACTCCGAAAATCCGCTGGAGCCACGCTGCGCGTATCTTCCGGAGGAACACCGCTCCGGCTGCCGCGCCTGCCGCACCCCAGGGAATGTATCCCCATGCCGCACCGAAATCTATGCCGCCGGAAAAGAAATACGAAACCGCCGCGACGGCGCTCAGCACAAAAATCACTGCGACGGAATTCGCGTGGGCGCGCCGCACGGACTCCGCCGGGGTATTCCCTGCCCCACGCTGTTCATGCTCCAGGACGGGTACTGCGGCAACTCCCCCTCCGCTGCCGAAAAATCCGTTAAGGAATCCGCACAGCATTCCCTCAAAAAAACGTTTCATGACATCACCCCGGATTAGTTTGCGCGCAGTATAACGGAATATTTCCGGGAATTTCAGGCATAAAAAAACCGGGGCTGTGTAAGCCCCGGCGGTTCAGTTTACTGACTGATTATAGAATCAATTACAGGCGAATACTCCTGGCTGAGCTGGGTGAAGGAATCACCGTGGAACATCGGGTCGAAGAGTATTTTGTTGCAGATGGTGGTGAGGTCGTCAGAGAATCCCCAGCAGTCGTCGAAGGTGAAGCTGAACTTGGTGGGGTCCATCATATCCTGCCAGAGGTCGTACTGCTTCTCGTCCCAGACAAGCGCCCACTTCTGGTAGCCTGCGTACTTGCCCTCGGTGTAATAGACCGGCTCGGGAGATACGGCTTCCTTCTTCTTGTTGGCGATGATGTTCTCGTCAGTTTCGTATACGCGGTTGAGGTTTATCCAGTCAACGGCGCCCTTCTTGTTCTTTGCCCCCTTTGCCACAAGGTAGCCGAAGGTGTCGTAGGCAATGCTGTATTCATCGGACTGCGGATCTCTCGGGAACGGAACAAAGGCGAAGTCAGACACGGTGTTGCAGATATCGTCCTCAACGCCGGACTTGTTCTGCACCTGAGCAGCTGCCGCGCCGTAAGTCCACTCGGGATTCATTCCCAGGAAGAGGACGCGGTCGGAGTTGTCAGCCCACAGCTGCGGAGATACCCAGTCACCAAGCTCACCCTGGTGTGTGAGTCCGTTTCTGTAGAGGTCTGCGCAGAAATCCATCGCACGGGTAACATTTACGTCGCCGATGTTGTTCTTTACAGAGCCGTCCGGCTGTACCTTTACAAGGGAGGTTCCGGTGGTGGCGATGAAGCTCATTCCGCCCTCGCCGGCATATCCGATGTGATTCTCGTCTGCATTACACCAGTCGATGAGCAGCTTCTTGAAGGTATCCCAGGTCCAGTTGTTGTTCATGTAGAGGTCGTAGGGATCGTCGAGAGCATACTCCTCAATAGACTTCTTATTGTAGTTCAGCGCGAAGTTCGTGGTTATGCGGTAAGGATAATAGTAGTGAACTCCCTTGTATGTGAAGTTCTCCGCGATGTTCTTCATTCCGGACCACAACGGATCGTCAAGGGCAATGTCGTTATCCAGGGATTCGTACATGTTCTTGCTCATGCCGGTGGGGAATGAACGCCACTCGTATCTTACGATGTCGGGGGAATCGTCGGAAGATATCATGGTAGCCAGCTTCTCAAAATAAGCGGAGCCGCTGGTGGTCTGCACATAATCTATGGAGCCGCCGTAAAGTTCGCTGGTGAAAATCTTGTACTGCTCGGAGGCGCTTCCGTCAGTCTGGAGATCGTAGTAACCCAGCCACACGATCTTTCCGCTGTTTCCGTCCGGGGTGTATGCGGTGGTTCCTATTTCCTTTACGCCGGCATCGGTGGCGGCATTTTCGTCAGGGTCAGTGGTGACCACTGTCGTGGCGGAAGTGGTCGCGCTGGGTCCGTTGGTCGGTGCGGAAGCATTTCCGGAACCGATAGGATCCTCAGAATCGCACGCTGTGATTGCTGTCATCATTGCTGCAAGCAGGATACAGCTGGTGATTTTTTTTGTCAGTTTCATATTTCCTCCTGATAGCTTGCATACACAATACGCGAAGTGTGTCTTAAATATTGTACCACACTTTCTTCAGAAATGCAAGACAAATTCTTATATAAAAGACCACCGCCAGAAAGCCGGTGGCCTTTTTTTATTTGCAGTTCAGTTCTATGTACTTCACCAGCAGCTCGGTTGTCGCGTCCAGCCCCAGTTTGGAGGAGTTGACGGTGATATCGTAGCTTCTGGAATCGCCCCACTTGTTATCACTGTGGGTGTTGTGGAAATACTTGCGGCGCTTGTCTGCCTGTTCAAGTCGGTTCTTAGCCTTTTCCGGGGAAATATTCTCGCGTTCTGCCGTGTGCTGAATCTTGGAATCCATGTCGCCGAGAATGAATATACGCACCAGCGCAGGATTCTCACGCAGCACCCAGTCCGCGCATCTGCCGATCACGACGAAGCTCTCACCGGCGTCACCCTTTTTCTTGATGTAGTCGAACTGCATCTGCGCAACGATCTCCTCAGGAGAGTTGCTGAATCCGTTGACAGACCTTGAAAAAAGATAGTTCCTCGCGCTCTCATCGTATTTGCGGAGATAATCCTCGCTTGTGTTGTTCTGCTTCGCTATGTCCGCAAGAATATTGCTGTCCAGCAGAGGAAGTCCGAAATGCTTGGCAAGATTTGCGGCTACGATGTGTCCACCGCTTCCGAATTCGCGTCCTACAGAGATAATGATCTGCTTTTCCATGGGAATGACCTCCTTTATATATTGGGCAATGCCCTTTTTCTCTATCTTTAATTTTAGCACAAATCTCGTCTGATTGCAATATTTGTCCGTTAATTTTTTCAAGAAAGTGACATTAATATACAATATTTGAGCAAAATAACGAACAGGTAGTATTCCCGGAACCCCACCTAAAAGCGGAGTTCCGGATACTCAGCCGAACTGTGCCTGTGTCAGAAGGTCAGAGTCCAAGCTCAGCGCTGTATCTGACAAAGATCATCACTGTGCAGATTGCGAGAACGATCACAGTCGCAGGTACGCACGCCTTGAGGTACTTGCCCCAGCTGATCGGGTGACCGTGCTTTGCAGCAACGGAAGTTCCGACTACGTTGGCAGAAGCACCGATCGGTGTCGCGCTTCCGCCGATGTCGGTACCCAGGGACAGGGACCATGCGAGCACTGAAAGATATGCAGGATCCAATGCGCCAGTCGCGGAGGCGAGATCCTTGATGATGGGAACCATTGTGGCTGCAAACGGGATATTATCAACAACGGAGCTTGCGATAGCAGACAGCCAGATGATGATGATAACAACCAGAATAACATTACCGCCGCTTATGGTCTGAATGAAGTTTGCAACGATCTCGAGGATTCCGGTCTGCTCAAGTCCGCCGACAACGATGAAAAGTCCGACGAAGAACAGCAGGGTCTTGTAGTCCACCTTCTTGAGCAGTTCAAGAGCGCTCTTACCGGAGGTGATGAGCGTTGCAAGGGCGATAACACCGCCGATGAAAGCTACTGTAAGTCCGGTCTGCGCGTGAGTAACGAGCAGCACAACAGCCACCATGAAAATAACAACGCTGATGATGAAGCTGCGCTTGTCAGTTATTGCCTCACGGGGAGCAGGGATAGTTGATGTATCAATCTGGTTCTTTCCGGCTTCCTTCAGCTCCTTGCGGAAAATAATGAAGAAGTAGATAACAACGAACACGAGAGCGATCGCAGCGATCACGCCGGTGTTTGTAAGGAAGTCTGCGAAAGAATAACCAAGGGAGGTTCCTACAATAATGTTTGGCGGATCGCCGCACATTGTTGCCGAGCCGCCGAGATTTGCACAGAATATCTCGGAAAGAATCATGGGTATCGGGTCGAACTTAAGCAGCTGAGCCAGCTCAACTGTTACTGCTGCAAGGAAGAGAATAACAGTGATACTGTCGATGAACATAGACAGCACCGCAGACATCAGCATGAATGTGATGAACAGCGGAACGACTTTATACTTTACCAGTTTTGCAAGTGTCATACACAGCCATCTGAAGAAGCCTGCCTTTGCCATGCCCTCTACCATTATCATCATGCCTGCAATGAAAATGATAGTCGCCCAGTTGATACCGGAAGAGCTTTCCTCAGAAGCCCCGTACCAGAAGCCCTGGGTGAATATGTTGCCGATGTTGAGCGTCTGCCAGATGGCATTCATATCCTTCATGCAGATTCCGAACACCAGGACAAGGGTCGCAAGTCCGCAGCAGAGGGTCACTATGTGACGCTCTATCTTGTCCATGATGATCAGCACGAACATCACCACGAAAATCAGCACTGCAACGATTTTTGCGAGCAGCCCGGTGTCATCGCCGCTGATGCCGGTGAATATGCCGAATACCAGCAGGACCGTTCCGACTGCACTCATTCCCATCGCAGCATGACGTGTCAGCTTGTCCATCGCCGACATGATGAACATGACGATGAATACGACAGCAGCAAGCGTTGTTGCTATTAGCATTGAGTTACCTCCGTTCGTAAAGCGCTCTGTTTTCCTGCGCTTTGTTTTTCTCCTCCACATAGAAAATCTCCCCTGGACCGCATCGCTGCGGACTTCTCACGGGAGAGTCGATTTTTTATGTGCCCCATCATTCTAACACAATACTGCACAAATGTCAAGAGTGTTGTCGCTTTTTTTGATTATTTGATGATTTTAACGAATAAACATTGTTTACCTTGTATCATTTTTTAGTCAGATGTGACAAAGAATACATTGATGAGATGTCGCGGTGAAATATCACAATATACATATTTAAATAAATAGGATATATACGCTGTTTAACGTATTGACTTTTATTGCACAATAGTCTATAATATTTTCATAGACGAAGGAGGTCATTATGGCTCAGTTAAGTATAAAGTACTACTCCCAGGCGCTCAACAGGAATATCCGCTTTGAAATGTATATTCCAAATGACAAACCCCGGGAAGACACGCAGAAAATGCGAACCGTGTTCCTTCTGCATGGCTACACTGGCGACGCAGGAAACTGGATACCGGAAGATCTTATGCAGAAATACAATTTTGCGGTAATCGCCCCAAACGGTGAAAACGGATTCTGGCTGGACGGTCTTTCCACCACAAGAAAATACTGCACATTCGTGGGAGCCGAACTGGTAGACTACGTCCGCAGAACGTTCCGGCTGGCGCTATCCCCGGAGGACACTTACATCATGGGACTTTCTATGGGTGGATTCGGCGCGCTGCATACCGCTTTTGCATTCCCAGATAATTTTGGAAAGGTCGCTGCAATGTCCTCAGCGCTTATAGTCCATGAGATTGCCGGAATGAAGCCCGGCGAGGACAACGGAACAGCAAACTACGATTATTATCACGAATGCTTCGGCGACCTTGATTCAGTCCTTGAAAGCGACAGCAATCCCGAAGTACTGGTGAAGCGCCTGCATGACAGCGGCAAGAAAATACCGGAAATATTAATGTCCTGTGGAACGGAGGATTTCCTGCTGGAACACAACCGGCAATTCCACAGATTCCTCGCAGAAGAGGGTATCGCCCACACATACCTTGAAAGCAGCGGCAGCCACGACATGGATTTCTGGAACGAATACACGCGCAGATTCATCGACTCAATGTTTGCAGACTGAATATCAACTCTAAAAAACGATGGCGTAATCAGCCACCGTTTTTTATTTTTTGTCATGCTTCTTTATCTTTATCTCCGGGATAGCAAGGTTGTCATACACTACTTCTCCGCCATTTTCGGGCTCCTCCGTGTTGTCGTCTTCGGAGGGCTTCCGGGAATTCACATGTATCTCCGGAAAGGCAAGATTTTCCGAGAAATAGTCCAGTTTCTGATTTTTGTCTTTCATAATTACCTCCGGTGAAAATGTCAATTAAGGAAATTGATAAAGAACGTTATAACCAGGCTGTTGATAAAATCTGCAAACATACTGCCGACAATGGGGACCAGCAGATACGCCTTTACAGATGGCGCGAACTTCTCCGTTATCGCCTGCATATTCGCCATTGCGTTTGGAGTCGCGCCCATACCGAAGCCGCACACTCCTGCGGACAGGACCGCGGCGTCATAATCCCTGCCCATAACATTGAACACGACGAAGTAGGAGAATATCGCCATTATGATAACCTGCGCGATGAGCAGAACAACCAGAGGAAGCGCCAACTCCGCAAGCTGCCACAGTTTCAGCGTGATCATCGCGATTCCCAGGAAGAGGGACAGACAGATTCCGCCGATATCGTTAATTTCACCCATATGGATATGGAACTTCCCGGTGTACTCGTCGATATTACGCATGAACGCAGCAACTATCATAGAGCCTATGTAAATCGGGAACGTCATTCCGGTCAGGGAAAGCGCCCAGGAAACTACCGTACCGATTCCCATAGCTATCGCTATCTGATATGCCGCCGGAGCGTACATGCTCACGGAGCGGTGGTGCTTCTGCTCTTCCTCTTCAAGGAGTGTTGCGTCCTCGGCGACTATTCCGTCCATCAGCTTTTTTTTCAGAATAAGCCGCCGCGCGATCGGTCCGCCCATCAGGGAACCTATCACAAGTCCGAATGTCGCCGCCGCAGTACAGAAAGTGGTCGCGCCCTCTATTCCAAAATCCTCAAGAACTGGTCCAAAGGCTCCGGAAGTACCATGTCCGCCGACCATCGGAATAGACCCGGTGCACATGCCGATAAGCGGACTTATGTCCAGCAGCCCGGACAGACCTACCGCCGTCAGATTCTGCACGACTATCAGCACGAAAAGGCACACCAGGAATACCAGCAGGCTCAGTCCGCCGGCACGCAGCACCTTGATATTCGCCTGGAATCCCACCGAGGTGAAGAACATCACCATGCATACGTTCTTCAGCGTTTCATCAAAGTTGAACTCCACTACGCCGAACACATACAGCAGACAGGAAATCACCGCAAAAACAATTCCTCCCACCACCGGCGAGGGAATGCAGAATGTTTCCAGGAATCGTATCCTCTTTTTCAGGAATCCGCCCAGGAACAGCACTCCCACCGCCATGGCAAGGGTCTGATACATGTCTATATTCAATACCTGCAAGAAAAAGCCTCCTCAATCCGCCCGGGTGTCGTATGCGATCCCGGTGCCCGCCGCCTGGTCCGTGCTGACCGTCACACCGGCACCACGGTAGTATTCCGCCGCACCGTCGTGGAATCTGCATGGGATACCCGTCACGGCAAAGTCGATATCCGGCTCGGGAACCGACACGGAATAGCGTATCTGCGTGCTGCTGTCAAAAAGCAGCCGGGTGATCTCCTCCACCTGCGCCGCGCTGACGCCCTCGGAGGCGGTCAGGACTGCCTTGACGCCCACCGTGGGTACGTCCTCTTCCTGACCATGATATGTACCTGCCGGAATTGTCATGCTGTAATAGCCGTCGTAAATGTTCGTCATTGAGGAAACCGTACGCTCGTCCAGCGGCAGGATACGAATATCCACGCTTTCAGCAAGCTCACTTACGACCGTGGAGGGCGCACCCAGGATAACGAACAGCGCGTCAATATCGCCGCCCTCAAGCGCCGCAGCGGATTCCGCATAGGACATGTTCACCGTTTCGACCGACGTGTAGGGAATCCCGGCTGACAGGAGCATGTATTCCGCATTCCGCGCAACTCCGGAGCCGTCCTCGCCGATGGACATTTTCTTCCCTCTGAGGTCCGCCAGCGACTCAATTCCGGAATCACTCCGCACGATTATCTGGAACGCCTCGTAGTAGAGTCCGGCGACCGCGCGCACCACGGATACCGGGGAGCCTTCGAAATCCCCAGTGCCGTAAGCGGCTTCCGCCAGGATATCGCTCTGCACGATAGCCAGGTCAAGAAATCCTTCCTTCATCAGCCGCATGTTCGCCATGGAGCCCTCGGTCTTTTTCACGGTGACGCCGGCTTCGTCAAGCTCATGCAGCGTCGTACCGTAGGCGTAATATATCCCACCGGGATTTCCCGTGCCGAGTCTTAACTCGGACCTTTCGCCGCAGGACGTGAGCACAGTCATTCCCATAAGCGCGGCAACAGCGGAGATCAGTATTTTCTTAAAACGCATATATTCCGCCTTTCACTTCAATTAATGTATGGTCATCTCTAACTATATTTTAACATATGTCCGGGGCTATTTCAACCCTTTTAAATTGCCATTGCTGTAATTTTATTCTTTTTATAGAATATTACTATCTGCGCAGCCGGATAATTAGTTGAATCAAATATAACAACCGCAATTAAAACAATGTCGAACTTTGTGCAAAGATAACAAATTGAAGAATAAGAGTTGTATTTTGGTTGAAATACAAAATATCATGTGCTATAATAAATATGAAGTATATAAAGGAGCGTGAAAGGTATGACTGAAAAGCTAATTCATCTTGATATTGTATCACTCATTTTTCTTACAATCATCCTCATTTCTCAGCTGTCAAGAAAAATGTACAAAGGATCAACGAACAAGTTTTTCCTATCGCTTTTAATTCTTACAATGCTCAGCGCGCACACAGATATATGGAGTGTTGTGCTTGACAACATTAACTATCCCGATATAGGACTGCGCATGGCGGTGCACTCCGTTGATCTGCTGGTTTATAACGCTATACCGCCGTTTTTCCTGATGTATGTTATCAGCCTGACCTGCGCATGGTCCAAGCTTACTTCGAACAAGCCTGCCATCGTCATTCTTATCGTCCCCTATTTGGCGGACATCGTTGCAACGGTAGTGAATCTGTTCAACGGGTGCATTTTCAGCATTGACGATGGAATATACCACACAAATGCCATGGCATGGATCCCCTACTGCACCGCTGGAATATACATAATAATCAGCGTGATCTATCTTGTGCAATTCCGCAGACTGTTCCAGCTGCGAAAAGCGCTTGCGCTTCTTTGCATGATACCGCTGATGGGGGCTATAGTAATAATGCAGATGCTTACGCCAAATATGGTGGTAATGGTGTTCACGAACACCATCGGGCTTACCCTTATATCAGTAATGATACAGCGCCCAGAGGAGGTTGTAGACAACTTTACCGGACTGAACAAATACAACGCATATGCGGAGGATATCCGCAAGAACTACATGATGAAAAACCGAATGGGCGTTATCATGATAAACATAGAAAACTACAGTTCACTATGCAAGATACTTGGATATGACCGGAACAACGAACTTTTGAAAATGGTTTCAAAGACCATTGCTGAATGCATTAATCAGACAAAATCACATGGCACACCATACTACCTTGATCAGGGAAGATTCAGGGTAGTCATCAACATTTACAATCTGAATTTGATGAACCATACGGCAGACCTTATAAATGAGAGACTCCGTAAACCCATACAGATCGGAAAAACCGACCTGAATCTGATTCCATACATCTGTGTTGTGAACTGTCCCGAGGACATACAGAACTTCAAAGCGCTGATGTCGTTCGGCGTTGATTTCCACACAAAGCTCCCCTACCGCGGCGAGGTAATTCATGCGAACGACAGCTCCGTAAAACGCATGGTTTCCCTGCTGACGGACGTTGACGACATCATTGAACGCGCGTTCGCAAACCACAGCTTCCATGTATACTACCAGCCGATATACTCCATCGAAAAGAATAAGTTCGTATCTGCTGAGGCTCTGCTCAGGCTCATCGACGAGAAGGAGGGCTTCATTTCACCGGAGGTGTTCATTCCGGCGGCGGAAAAGAGCGGCGCAATACACAAAATCGGCGATTTTGTCATGGAAGAAGTTTGCAAGTTCATTGCCAGCGACGAATACAAGAAGCTGGGACTGGAATACATTGAGGTCAACCTCTCCGTTTCCCAGTGCATGCGCCACGGACTTGCCGAGCACCTCCTCGGAATAATGAAGAAGTACGGCGTATCCTCCGACCAGGTTAATCTGGAGATCACCGAAACCGCCGCAAGCTACGACCAGAACGTGATGACAGAGAATCTGTCTGAACTCAGTGCCGCAGGGATCAGCTTCTCGCTCGATGACTACGGCACGGGTTACTCCAACATGTACCGTATTGCGGCGCTTCCGCTGAAGATAGTCAAGCTTGACAAGTCTTTTGTAAACAACCAGAACGCCAAGATGTGGACTATCCTCCAAAACACCGTCAGAATGATAAAGGATCTCAACATGGAGATCGTTGTGGAAGGAATCGAAACCAAGGACATGGTAAAGAAATTCTCCGACCTGCACTGCGACTTCATTCAGGGATTCTACTTCTCAAAGCCCGTTCCCCGGGAGGAATTCGTTCAGTTCATCAAGCGGAATAACGATCTGGCTTAATGTATAAAAAGAAAAGGGACTGCCGAAAAGATACTTTTTCAGCAGTCCCTTTGTGTTATTTCAGATGGTATTTTCCGTCCGGCATAAGCTTGATGATGTCCGCCAGTTCAAGGTCCATCAGCACCTCTGCGGCCTCCGCATAGGATATGCCGGAAATCGCAATTACCTCGTCCGCGGATTGCGCTGCGGATTCGACAATTTTTGCAACGCTGACCTGCAATTCCGTCAGTCCGGACAGCTTCTCTTCGGAAAGCTTCGGGGATTCCTCAGCCGTAGCTACATCGGCAGGCTGTGTGGATTTTACTGGATCCGCCGGCGGCGCCGCTTTTGTCACCCTGGGAGCCGCGGGTCTTTCCGCAGGCTTGCTGCGCGGCTTCTTCTGAGGATTACGGTGCTGACGCTCGCTGGAATCGTCAATGCCTATCCGGCTGAGGTAATGATACATGTACTCGTTCACAATATCCAGGTAGTCGAACACCGGTATCGCGCCGTCCCGGAGGAACGGAACCACCCCGGCGCACCACTCCTGCGTTATGTCCGTAGGCGGAACACAGAACAGATCCCTGCCCTGATCCACCGCGTGGTTCGCAGTAAGCAGGCAGCCGCTCCTTGTGGAGGCTTCCACCACCAGGGTGCCGAGTCCCAGTCCGGAGATTATACGGTTGCGGTCGCGGAAATACCGCGCTTCCACGCCGGCGTGCGGCAGCAATTCGGACACCAGCGCTCCGCCGCCCTCGATAATGCGCTGCTTCAGTCCGGCGTTATCCGGTGGGTAGTTCACAAGCTGTCCGCAGGCGAGTACTCCGACTGTGGGCACTCCGGCGTTGACAGCGCTGGTATGGGCAACCGTATCTATTCCGAGCGCAAGTCCGCTGACCAGTACGGTGCCGAGTCTGACAAGGTCGCCGCACAGTCTTTGCGCCACGCGCACCGCGTATTCTGACGGATCCCGGGGTCCGACCACCGCAAGGGAAACCTCGTCGGAAAGGCAACTCAGCATTCCCCGGACAAACAGAACTATCGGCGGCGAGTAGATATTTTTGAGAAGGACCGGGTATTCCTCGTCGTCAAGGGTGATTATGCGGATATCGTTCGCGGCGCACTCCTCCATTATCTGGCGCACGTCCCGGGTATGCGTGTTACGGGCGCGGTGCTTCTCGGATTCGGTTATCTTGGGACATTCTCCGTCCCTTATCGCACGCGCCAGGGATTCCGCAGAGCCGTAATGCTCCAGCAACTCCATCGTCCTGGGATTGTGTGGCAGCATTACAAGCAGGAGCCACAGCCAGACTTCAACAGAAGATGGCATCATATCCTCACCCCTTATATACATTCAGACAATTTTGTAGATTTATTGTATCACACCTTTTGTTATTTGTCAAGCCACACGAAAAAGCAGCCCCTTTACATGAGCTGCTTTTCTTATGTATTCCCTCACCAGGAGATGGTGGGATCCTTCATTCTGCGCAGACGGGCAGAAGCAGTGCCATACTTGACTGCATGCCGCTTCTTCTTTTCCATGTACTGCTCAATATATTCGGGGGATACGCCTAGAGTTTCGGCGTCGAATCCGCCCTTCACGCTGTCGGCGATAGCCATGTTATCCTGCGAGAGGAGTATCTGAGGCAGCGCGCCGTTGATGACCTCGTCGTCGGAAGCGGAATCCCCTATCGCATTCATGTCAGCGTTCTGCATAAAGCGGTCGATCTCCTTCTTTATGTATGGCGCCATCTTAGTTTTATCGCCGCTGAGCATATCGTCCATGACCTTATCCGCTTCGCCGTCGTCCAGTCCGTTGAGGTGACGCGCAAGGTATCTGATGGCATGCACATTTCCCGAATCCCTGTTCACGTTGGTACCATGACGCTGATTATATCTGGCAAGCGTGCTGGTGAAAGCAGTGTCCTTCACGTCCCTGTCCTGGGCAATCTGATCCATGACCGCTCCGGCAGCCTGCTGCTTCCGCAGCTTCTCGGAGATGTTTCGCCCCATCTCCTCCGCCTGGGCTGATTCCGCGTTTCCGGCAAGTACGTTGTTCAGCATGTTATCCTGCTCCGCTGCAAGAGAAGCCTGTTTTGATTTTGTCAGAGCGCCGCGTCCCAGTCTTGCAGCAAAGTTGTTCATCATTGCAGGGTCTGTAAAGGAACTGGCAGCGTCCATCATTCCCACCTGTGATTCCTGAAAGCGCATTCCGCGGCTTTGGGACATATTCACGCGCTGGAACATCTTCTGCGCTTCTATCATTTCGTCCGTGAATCCCTGCTCCTTCATCGTCTTTAGCATTTGTTCTTCGTCACTGGCGTGTTCAGCATTGATTCCCCTTACGACTTTATCCTTTTTCCTTGCCGCCATGCCGAAATCAAAGCTGGCTTTCTGCTTCTTGAAGAAATCCTTGATCTTCCCGAAGAAGGAACCCTGTATCGGCGCAGAATCCGCATTCATTGACGGAAGCGAGGACAGCGGTGCCGAAAGCGAGGCGTGACCACCGGACACAAAGGAATCCCCTGCGTGATCAGCAGCGCCCTCAAGAGCCGCAGAGGAGTTCACATTGAATCCCTCTACATCAGCGTGGACTCCGCCCTTCGCCTGCTGAACCACATGGGAAAGTTCGTGAGCGATCAGGTGCTGCCCTCTTTCCGTGTGCTGGTTGAACTGACCCGGCGCAAAATGCACCACGTTGCCCTTGGCGAACGCTTCCGCCCCGATATCCGCCGCATCGGCAGATTCACGCAGCTCCACCCCGGAAAGATCATACCCAAGGTGCTGTTCAATTCGGGATTTTAGTCCCTCCTCAAGCCTGAGCGAATGCCCTGAATGCACATCAATATTCTGCATTGCGTTAAGCTGCGGCGCGATGGACTCCTGCCGGAGATCCGCGCCCTGCTCGTGCGGCAGCACCGCTCTTTTCTTCTCAGCGTACGTATTCATATAGACACCTCCGATTGTTTATTTCTGCCACTCGTGAATTATCCGGTATGGCTCGCCGCCTTTGTTTTCTTCTCAGAATCCGCCCTGATAGTAAGCAGGAACAGTACCGCCGCCGCTGCAAATGCGATACCCAATATGTTCGTTGCAGCAAGTCCTCCTCCCAGGATAACGGAATACAGCACCGGGCTGAATGTCTGGACTATGCTCCCGACAACGTTGAGGACCGCAAGTCCCTGGCTGACGCCGGCTTCCCTGACCGCCGGCATGTTGACGTAATAGTCGCTCGTCGCCGGAGTCCCGAATCCATCGAAAAGTCCCAGCAGCGCAACGCTGACGAGCACGATAACGAGCGGCGCATTGATGTTCAGGATAAGTATGGACACGGCTGCAAGTCCCAGGGAAACCACCACGCAGGCTGTCCTGCCGATCTTGCCGGATAGTGCTTTCAGAAGCACCGGACCGAGGTAAATTCCCACCAGTCCGTTCACAAGGTAGCCATAGGACGTCGTAACATCCGGCAGACCAAGAGAGGACACGAATCCCGGGAAAAACGCAACCACGAACATCAGCCCTATATTCATCGGGATAGCAACGAGCACCATATACCGCAGGAAAGCCGGCTTGAATACAAGGGAGAATACTCCGAGGCGGCTTCCGGACTGCTTCCCGGCAGACTCCTTGTTGTTGCTGCGGAACAGCTTCCAGGGGGAAAGCGCAAGCACCGCAACGACGAATGCGAAGATGAATACTCCGGCGATGAGGTACGATGTGTGCACGTTTACCGAGCTGGCAATAACCGCGCCCAGGGTGCCTCCGCAGGTTATCCCTCCGAGAAGTCCGGCATTGAGCGCCGCAAGGTTGCTGGTGGTGTTCTCCGGAGTGAGGGAGCCAAGGGACACGATACTGTTGAGTGAGTACTTGATACCTGCAAATCCGATACCGGACATGAAACGCAGCAGTATGAGGGATTCCGGCGAGCCGGAGAAGAAGCACAGCACGTTTGCCAGCGCCGAGATCACCGCAGAAACCGAGAACAGCAGCTTCAGGTCCATTCGCCGGTAAACCGGGAGCAGGAACAGCGAACAGAGCATTGTTGCCAGCAGCTCCGCCGTCATGGGTATCGACGCCAGAAAAGGTACCGGGAGTCCCAGAACGGATTTGTTCCACTGGGTTATCAGAACGCTTGAAAACGGAATCCCGACGTACATTCCCGTGTACGCAATGAACGCGCCCAGCCGCAGCACCGGAGCCACCGCCCCAGCCTGGACTGTTTCCGACTGCCGGAAGTTCCTGGATATCCGGGTGAACATGGCGTCCGGAAGTTTCAGAAGCTCAAATATCATTATCAGCGCGACTGCGAAGGTCACGGCGAATACCAGGAGCATTCCAAGCATTTTCTCGTCGATGTATTCCTTGGATATTTCCACGTTGATGAACGTATTGAGGGAATCATCACCGGATATTTTCAGCGACACGTTGTACTCGCTGCTCCTTGTGAGAATATCCGACGTATCAGCATAGACGTTCACAACGCTTACATTCCACAGCAGCGGAGAATCCTCCACCTTAACGGCAAGGTATTCCGGAAGTCCGTTCATGCGGTCGTAGTCCACGCCCTTTTCATACAGGTCGTTGATTATCTCGCCTATGTAGGAGGAAATTCCCACCGCGCCCTCGAACATCACGTCCTTGTACCGCTTCTGGTACTCATTGTAGGCTATCACGCACTGCACCAGCAGTCCCACCATTATGGCAAGCACCGGGATAACGAAAAGGAACTTGTTCTCGTGCTGCTTTCTGCGGAGTTCCTCCACGGAATCCGGTGCGCTGTTTTTGCCGACCTCGCAGATGGAGCGCGGCAGCACAACAAAATATATCACCAGTAGCAGTATTGTAGCGCCGATACACGCCATAGTGACCATGTCGCTCCTCTGCTTCTGCGGCAGAAGCTCCTGCTCGATATCCGCCAGGCGGTAGAACAGCGTCATTGCGCCGATCTGGCTGCCCTCCCGGTCGTATATCGGCTGTATCATGACCTCGTATTCCCCTGCGTCGGCTATGCGGAACGCCGAGGAGCCTTCGCCGTCAAAACTGATGTTGTACATCACGTTCTCGTTAAGCAGCAGCGCGTTGTACTCCTCTTTCCTGTCGCTGTCGGAGTAGGAATTATAGAGCACGCTGCCGTTGATATCCGTTATGGCAGTGTTGATAGGGACCTGCTCCGTGCTTATCAGACCGAGCATATCCCCGAGCACCTTATCCATGCCGTAAAAGCGTTCTATCTGCTTTCCGTTTCGGATAGAGTTCTCGATATCCTCCACGATCTGCCGGGATACCACACCGTAATACTGCTGCTTGATCTCACGGTAGCTCTGGGAGAATACCGCATAAATCAGCCATGACACGAACGACATCGCAATAGCGATGAACACAGTGAACACCGACAGTATCCATATCTTTTTGCTTGCCTTTTTTTCTTTGCGGATCATCAGATCTCCTCCCCCGTCACTGCTCGCAGATTATCTTTTCGCACGCTATCAGCATTTCGAATGACGGTTTGAATTCTATTTCATCTGCCACGTCAAGGTTCAGCGTCAGGAACGGTGAGCTGACATACTCCTGTTCAAGGTCGCCGGGCTTACTGCCATTGAACACCGAGCCGATAATATTCGACACGAACGGACCGGTACCTACGGCGTCGCGCGGATCGACTATCATCACCGCCGCGCCGCTCTTTACATATGCAGAGCCTACCTGCGCGACCACGGGAATGTTGGCGTCGAAAAATACCTTCATCATTTCCGCCGCCTTTTCGGAGGACGGAATAACGTCCGTATTCAGGATATAAGCGTCCACCTTGTCCTCGGACACCATCCTGCGGTAAATTTCCGCCAGCCTGTCGTAGTACTCCTCCTCGTGGTCGAAGCTCTCGCGGTTCAGCTGATATTCCGTTATGGAAAATCCGTTCTGCTTGGCTACGGAGCGGTAATCCGGCAGAGCGCAGACTATTTCGTCGCCGTAAACCGATCCGATATTCTTGAACGCAAACGTGTCAAAGTAATACTGCATTTGTCTGGAATACGCCGATGAATCCACATGCGCCCAGTAATTTTCATTGCCGGAATCCTCCGCCGATTCTATCAGCCCGGAGCCTATCGGGTCGGAAACCGCGTACATCAGCAGCGGAATATCAAAGCCGAATTCTTCCACCATCAGCGATGGAGATGTACCCATCGTCAATACAGCGTCAATATCCTTGTTCACCTCGATGTGCTGGCGCAGGCTCTCACGGATCTCATCCTCGGTGCTGACCGTCGTGTAATAGTGCGCCGTCTTATCAAATGCCATGTACTCGCTTTCAGCATTGTCTGCAAGCCAGTCCATCAGCGCAAGGGAATCGGAATCCGTTTCCGGGTCGAACGGGAGCGCGTCGTAATTTATCCAGCCGTCGTCCTTAAGGCTCTCGATAACGTAATACAACATGCGGAACGTTTCGTTATACGGGTCGATATCGACGTAGGCAAGCGTGAACTTCCCGCCGCCCGGCTTCTTTATTGGCTTGTATGCGCGGTTGATGGAAGATTCCTTGTCGCCGGTGTTGACCTGCGCCTCCACCACCTCACCGCCCTGCGCCGTGGTTATTTCGCAGCCGCAGAGAAGCAGCATTCCCACCGACAGTATAAGTACTGCGAACCGCCTTAGAATTGATTTCATGTTGATCGTTCCTTTCAGTGATATATCCACATTACATTGTCCTCTAGCGCCGTAAAGCAGGAATTTACCATCATCTTCTGAGAACAATGGTTTTCCGGCAGGACGAATCCGCAGCCGATACTGCCCTCCTGTGCGTATTCCGGAGTGATGTGCTGCATGAGAGTGCGGCCTATTCCCTTACCGCGCGCCTTTTCAGAGATCACCATGGAGCCTATCTCGCCGTCCATGTGTATCATGACGTATCCTACGCGCTCGCCGTTTACCAGCGCGCCGAATCCCGGGTGGGCGTCAATGCAGGCTCTGATATACTCCGCATAGCCGAACTCCGGGCTTTTATACAGGGTGAGTATGAAATCCACCCAGGAATGATCCAGGGGAACCACCGTCACCTCCGGATTCACCGCCTCCGGATCCGGCTTGTATTCCGCAGATTCCAGCACATACTGGACGTACTCCTGCGCCTCCGCTGTGCCGATATTGCTCCGGATTTCGTCCAGATATCTACAGCCGTTAACATAAATCGTTCCGATTTCACGGTCTATCTTCCGAAGCAGGCTCGTGAAATCCCCCTGGCTGTTAAGGCTGAAAAGCCAGTATCCTGTGTTGCGCTCCAGCACTGCGGCTGAATCTCCGCTGAAATAGCACTCCGCGCCGCTGTCATTTTCCAGCGTATGTATCAGAAATGAGTTCTGCTTTCTCCGGCGGTTCAGTTTTTCCAGTGCTCTCGTTGTGTCCATTTATTCTTTTCCCCCTGAAATAATATGTTATTTTCTCAATGCCTGCCACGGCAATTGTCAGAACGACTCCAGACGCAATACACATAAGCAGCGTCAGCACCATTGCCCAGGCGTAGCTCCATGTCCTTTCGTTGATGTAATCCTCTGAAATCACTGCGGTTATCCTGTAATTCCGGTCGTAGATAAGATTATCTATGAAGGGTATATCTCTGTAATTTTCCATCAGCCAGCTGTTCAGGTCGTATATGCGGCTGAGCGCGACTCCCTTTTCATTCACCGTGTCAAGGTCGTTCTGGAGCGACATCGTGATCTTGGACACCGACTGCTGTATCAGTCCCTCCAGGGTAACGCTGAACTTGTATATGCTCAGCGCCCCGTCCAGCGCCACCTGCGCGCATACCGCCGCGGATATCACGGTCATTCCCTGGCGCATCAGTTTCTTTCTGAAGCGGCACATGTGTATCATCAGCACCGTCCCTGCAAGCCAGCAGATAACCCCGGTAACAGCCGACTGTATCATATACTCGCTGCGGTAATCCTCCAGCTTGTTGTCAACGGCGCTGCGGCTGATATCCAGCACCATGTATCCGCAAACATCGTTATCCCTGCCGAATATAGGCAATGTCAGGATATATCTGCCGCCCGTCGTATCGTCGTAAACGGAATACACCCTGCCGTCCGAGAAATCTGCGACGCTGAACCGCGTTACCGTATCCTCGCTGTCCGACAGCTGATACAGCAGGCGGTGGTCCTCCGAGAATATATACGCGCCGTTGGTGTAGGAAAAGCATCGGCGCACCCCGGCAAGCACTGATTCTATGTTATAGAAGTTTTCCAGGCTTTTCCCGTTCTTCACGCCGTATTCAATCTGCCGGGTGTATTCCTGGGATTCCACCGCCAGGCGCGTGAATATGATATCGCTGTAAATACTGCCGATCATCTGCATTCTGACATAGTACGCCCTCTGTGCGGCAAATGCGATAAGCGCCGCCATCAGAATCGTCAGCAGGAATTTCAGCTTGTTCATTCTCTCACCCCATCATGGTACATTTATCGTCACTGCCGGAGTTGCGGTCACCGATATCACTCCGCCCCAGCTGCACATGCACTTGCTGGTGTTGTTCAGCAGCGGCTTTCCGCACACGAGCACAGTCGGCGCCCCCGGCGCCCACGGAGCAGCGCAGGCAGGCACGCAGGGCATTGGAGTGAGCACTCCCATCGCTGCGGCGGTGGCGCTTGCCACCGTAGGATTCGCAAGGCTGCTGCACATGCCGAAAGTCATTGGCGGCTTGGGTATATCCATTATCGTTGCCACGGGCATATTGCAGCCGGTCACCGTATTCTGGGAGGTCACGGTAAGCGGCGCCGGCGCTGCGCCAAAAGTACACTGGCATACGGCTGTGTTCACCGCTGGATTAGCCATTATTTTTCCTCCTTGAATTTAAGCGTTCCAACATCATTCTTTCCAGCAGAAGGAATACTGACAGTGGAATACACGGGCTTCCCCTTTTTCAGCGCGGCAAACCGCAGGGTGATCATTCCCGTGGAAATATCAGGACAGAATATTCCCGGCAACAACAGGTAGAATCCTCCGTCGGCGGAGCAGTTCAGCCTTATCAGCGGCTGCGCGGTTTCCGAACGGCTGTGGGAATGCTTCATCGGAAATGCGGTCTGGTACACTCCGCCGCTGCCGCCGGTAAAGGTGACGAATTCCGCCGTGGCACCCTTTCCAAGCAGGAATTCCAGCGGCATTGCCGGAGTTTTTCCCTCGGAGAACATGCGGATCTCCACCGCGCCCTTTTCGGAGCGTTCCTCAGCTACCCTCATATGTCCAACCGGCCGCACCAGCGCCAGGGATTCCACCCCCGGGGCGATTCCGCAGACCGCCGGATATCTCCCGGCTGCCGGGTGGCAGTCCGAGGGATTAAGCGCAATATTCCGGACATGGACTCCATCGACGCCGTAATCAACATTTAAGCTGATATGCTCCGGCTGATAGCCTGCCGCCGTTATCTCTATTTCGTGATCTCCCTCCGTGAGGTCGGTCAATACAAAGTAGCCACCGGGCTTGAACTCATGCCGGCGTGCGATTCCATCGACGAGGAACGAAGCTTCGCTCCCGGTAAGCAGTCTGCTCATACAGCCGTCACTCAGGCGGAACACGCAGGAAAGTCGTTTTATGACCATATTATTTTCCCTTTCTGCTGACCGTCGGATCAGTATCAAACTGTGCCCTGGTGATACGCGGAGCAGCTGCACGGGTGCGTGTGGAGCCTATGAACACCTGCGAAATATCCACGCCGAAGGACGGTCGTATCGTCTTGCTGGAATTGTTCCACACCCGGGAAAGTTCCTCGCCGTTGAGGTTCATTATCTCCAGCAGGACCGGCTCGGTCTGCTCCTTCAGCGAACCTGTAAGGTACTCCGGCGGAATTGACGGCATGTCCTTTATAACCTGCATTGCCCTCCCCAGAATGCGGTATTCGTCCGCGCATTTCTGTATCGCCGGTGCCTTTGAATGCGCGGATATCAGCACATGCAGCTTTACCTGCATCGGTGCGAAACGCTCCATCTGCGGATCGTCCGGGTCCGGCTTGAATCCAGTACGGGATCCGGTGTCCTTTATCGTTTCCACGTTGTATATCCATATCGTCAGCTGGAAATCCTCCGGGGACTGCGGCTCGCACAGTCCGATGTTCTCCCTTTTTGCGACAGGCTCCGGAGTGAGCTTGCTTCGCAGAAGCTCAGCAAGCGATTCACCTGCTTCATAGATCGCGGTATATTCAGTCATTTTGTCCCTCCAGGAATTCACCAAACGGCGAATAGATATCTATAGCGTAGCTTCCGGCGGATTTCCCGTTCTTCCGGAATTCCACCACGGCACGGGAATCACCCTGCACAACCGCCGGGGATCGGAAATCCAGGCTCCCTCCGAGAATTCCGCTGTAAAGGGTCACTCCGGAATAGCTCACCTGCACTTCCACGGAATCCTTCTCCGGGTCGTAATCGAACGGCAGCCGCACGACATAAAGCCGCACTTCATCGCCGTTCCTCCGCACCAGCCATGTGCCCTTTCCGCGTAACTCCTCCGGGAGCGATTCGGACAGTGCGGCGGTCAGTCCGCTGCCGACGGTGCAGCCGGAGAGCTTACCTCCGCTGACTTCATCGAGAACCAGCAGGGTCTTTGCGTATTCTCCCTTACGGACGAGGGCTTCGTATCTGGCGTCCTCAAAAGCCGTCCTGCTGGACACCAGCTGAGATTCCGTGGCGGCTCCACAGCGGAATTCATCAGCGATACGGTCATAGTTGCCTGCCGCGTCAACGTAGGTTCTCAGCGCCTCTCCCAGTGAGTAATACGCTTTAACCGCAGCGTTATATTCTGTAGTCACGTCCTGTTCAGCTTCTGGAAATTCAGCGCCGTCCACTGCACATACAGACCCGGAAACGCCCCAGACGGAAAGTTCCTCCGGAACCAACTTCAGCGCGTCTGTAATCAGATAAAGGCTGTCGAAATCGAAATCCGAACGGAGCGTTTCCCCGGTGATTTCCTCAATGGAGGATTTGAGCGAGCTTATCTCAAACAGCAAGCTCTGTATCTCGTAGTACATGTCGCTGCGCTGCTTTTCCGCTTTCTCGGATTCCTGCCTGGTGCATTCGCCGACAAGGTACATGCGCGCCTTTTCCTCCGAGGTCGCTTTAAGGGCGGAATAGCGGTCTGTGTACAGTTCCAACTTTTTCAGCAGCAGGTCGTAGTCTATAAGACTGCATTCCAGTGAATACTCCTGCGAGGATACGGAGTCGGCGAATTTGCCGAAAATCTCCAGACGTCCGGAATACAGCCCGGGAATGTCCGCGCCCTCCGCTTCTGATGTGGAGTCCTGCTGCTCAAGCGCATGCACGAACTGCGTGCTTATTTCACGCAGCTGCCCGGAGTATTCCCCGGCGGCAGCCCGTGCGGAAATGTCCTCGCAATACTGTCCATACGCAGCTGAGCTAACAGTCAGCAGCCCGGCAGTCAGCAGCAGGGCGGCGGATAAACGCTTCATAATTTCCTCCTCAGAAGCCAAGGCTTGCAAAGTCCTCAATGTCAAGCCCGATATTTTCGAACAGTTCCGCTATTTCATCGCGGTCTGTGGCATTTCCATTTTCATCTGACGGAGTGCTTCCGATGCCGGCGCTGTACTCCGCAGACCGCATGAGCAGCTCCCCCTGCGAGGAAACCCACCAGTACACGGTGTGCTCCGCGTATTCCACGGCGTAGCAGGTCGCGCTCTGTGTGGGAATCCCGAGCAGCTGCGCTTCAGTCGGCAGTGCCGCATCAACGCGCGTTACTCCGACGGCGGACGGGGCATTCACGTCAGCCGCAGAAAGTATCTTCTGCGAGATTCCTCCCACGGGCAGGGCGTAGACTCCGGTCACGACCGCCGGGGTGGATTCCGTTGCGAAAGCGCATTCCAGCAGTATTCCGCTGCTGTCCGCATAACGGAAGCAGTCGTCGGATACAGTCCTGACCGCACCCGGAAAGCGCTCCGCAGCCACGGAGGATTCCTGCCCGACAAGTGCGCCGATGTCGATATCCCCGTCAAGGAATGCTCCGGAATACACGATATTTCCGGCAGCATCCGTCAGCGAACCCGCACCGGACGGGATATTCCCGGAAAAGCACCCTTCGTATTTCGTACCGTCCGGATAGGTGCGCACGGCGGCTCCGGTTATGGCACCCTCGGTGAATGTACCCGTGGTTACAGTGCCATCAACACCGTAAAGCGATCCGCTGCCGCTGTACATTCCCTGCTCGAATCCGCCGGAATATACCAGCCTGCCGCCGTCGTATGCGCTGCCAGTGCCGGACCTTACGCCCATTTCAAAGCTTCCGCTGTATACCTTATTGCCGTGCTCGTCATAAAGCGTTCCCTCGCCGCTGTACTTTCCGGCAACGAACTGTCCGCTGTATTTCAGTGTGCCGTCCGGGTAGTACTCCAGAACGGCGCCGTGAGGTACTCCGCCGCTGAAATCACCGTTATAGTGCAGGCTGCCGTCCGGGTAGTTCTCCTTGCCACGACCCTCGGCAACGCCGTCTGTAAAATTCCCGGTGAACAGCAGGATTCCGTCCTGAGTGATAGTCCCGCTGCCCTCCAGCGTTCCATTGCGGAACTCACCGGACAGGGTAACTCCGTTCTCGGTCAGCTCACCGGAGCCGTTGTATTTCCCGTGCGCAAACAAACCGCGGTACAACACTGTCCCGTCCTCAAGATAAAGTATTCCGCTGCCGCTGTATTCGCCGCCGGAATACTCTCCGGCGTACTTGCTCCTGCCGTTCTCCCAGCGCTCCTCGCCGTATTCCACCGCTTTTCCGTCGTCCAGCCTGCCATCAAATTTAAGGTTGGTAAATTCATCATCGTAATACACCCTCACACGCCCGGTATACGACGACAGGTCGGCGTTGTCCATCTGGAAATCCTTCACCCACCACCAGCTGGTGAACAGCGGACGGAGTATCAGCAGATAGATCAGCACCAGCGCCGCGATCACGGCAGCAGTGATCAGCACAAGGGATTGCGCGTATCCGCCTTCCAAGATATTTCATGAAGTTTTCCTTCTGGTATTCCTCCCGGGTCTTTGCGGCGGAAGGCTGTATCCCCCTCCACGCGGAATACGCTGCGGCACAGCTTGGGTATTTCCCGGCGATCATGTCGTCTATCAGCCGCGCTATCTCCTCCGGGAAGTACCGGTCGCGGCGGAACATTCGGTCAAGCATTCCGCCAAGGCGACGGGGACGGAATCCCTCCCCGGCTGTGCGGTCCGGGTCTATCAGCATGTTGAAATGCACCTGACCGTTCTTCTCATCGACCACGGCGTTGGATTCCAGCAATCCGCAGGCCGCCGTGCGCTCATCTGCCAGGTCGAATTCCAGCGCACTGCGCAGCAGGCTGTCCGCAAGGGTCAGGCACTTTTCATACTCAGGAAGCCGTCCGGAAAAATACTCGCCGAACGGCACTCCGTCATGATAGACAAATACCGCCGAGAAGCTGCCGCTGGAAGTCACAAGGGCGCGGAGTCCCCGGAAATGCTTCTTTTCCAGCGTGTAGAATAACGGCAGCAATTCCCGGATATATGTCATGCTGCTGTACTGGTCAACAATGTATGTATTCCCGTCGTTGACCGTCACATCGCAGCACAGCGCCGCTTCAAATCCGATATGGGCGCTGAGGACTTCCGTTACTTTATATCTTCCGCTGTCTATCAGCATCTGCAATCCGCTGCACCTCCCCGGTGGTTATTCCTCTACAAGCACGAACGCCGAGGTACGCGTTTCACCGTCAGCGTTGCTGCGCGCGACCACCTCGTAAGTTCCCTCTTCGGAGGGAGCCTGGTAAAGTCCGTTGTCATCAATACTACCGCCCTCGGGGTCGTTCACCGACCATGTAACGCCCTTGTCCTCGGTTCCGCTGACCTCCGCCAGGAATCGTACTCTCTCAAGCGGCTTAACTTTCTGGATATCCGGGCTTATCCGTATGACGATATTGTCGTTATATCTGAGCTGCGCAGTATCCCGGGTGGGTTTGTATGCAAACCAGCGTACGCGGACGCTGTGCCCCTCCACATAGTCCGAAAGGCGAATACCGATACGGAACGTCCCCTTTTCCGGGCTGAGCAGGGCTGCTGCCTGTATTCTGGGCACTGCCTTCTCGGTCTTGGTCGCGAATATCTCGCCGTCCCCGAACAGAAGCCTGCGCTCCCCGGAATCCTCATATTCCACAGAAACGGAAATGCTCACGTCGCCTATGCCGAGGTTATGCGGGATATCCTCTGAAAAGAACCGCGCGTTCACCCGGATAGCTCCCGAGATGGGGATATCCGCTACACCGGAGGAGGTCGCGTAATCGTAGGCTTCCGCAGACGGGATACCGAATCGGAAATTCAGACGCTTATCCTTTTTGCTGTACGCCGCAGATACCTGCGGTTTCTGCCAGTATTCCAGTGTTTCCACCTCGGTGCCTATTCCGCCGCCGAGTATATTATCCGGTTTTGCGGAAGCCATTGGCACCGGCTCCGCTGCGGAATTCCCGGAGTGCGCCTCGGCTATCGCCGGATTCACGCGCTGTGCAAACGGCAGAGGCGTGATGTGCCGGATAATAAATCCTGTGCCGATGTTAAGGCAGTCTACCTTGGCAAGGTATATCGGCGTATTTTCGCCGCCGATGTGCTTTTCAAGAGTGCTCATTCTGGTTTCGCGCATGAGGGAGCAGCTATCTGCGTCACGGCACAGATAAACCTCGGGGGCTTCGACCTGAACATTGTCAGTGAAATCCCCCATCTGGACGGAGATGGTCGCGCGGTCCTTATGAAGCGGCACAGCGGTGTCAGATACTTCGGCGCAGTTCAGTGCGAAATCCGCGTTGAACACGTCCGCGCCGAGGGTCGGGTCCTCGGTGAAGCTGAGCCGCCCTGCCTCGTCCCCGGCAGAGCGGAAATAATCCGCACTGAAGGAGTATGCGAATGACACCTGCGGATCGTCGATTCCCTTTATCACCACGAATCTGACCGTGATCTCGTCCCCGGAAACGGCAAGCTTCGGGACGATACGGACAATACGCAGCCCGTGGGAGCTGTACACGACAGAAACGCTGTTCACGCCGGAGCCGCCGTATATCTCTGAAAGATCCGGTTCGTCCGTGGAAAGATACAGACGGTACCCCTCCTCGATCTTGTTGTACTGCTCGCTGCCGCTGTCCGCAGCGCCGATATTGTTCACCGGCTCGCGGTTCTCCTGGGAATATTGCAGGCAGAGATACGCACGGTCGGATTTACTCAGATCCTCGAATCCGTCCACCATTCGGAGTTTTCTGATGACCGGGGTGCTGACGCAGATCTCCCTGCCCATATAATCCAGCGCCATGCCGGTTTCCACCGAGAACGACACATCGTCATTGCGGCAGACGCCAAGCCCGCAGACTACACCGGCGCCGAACAGCGTCCGGTTCAGCAATCTCCGCTTGTTATTAAAATAGCGCTGCTCCGTTTCGAAGTCCCGGGCGGTGAGCATTTTCCCGTAGAAGTATCTGTTTCGCTCAAGCGGAAAGAAATTACTGTTGTTCATCGTTGCTTCCTCCTAAAATAATATCTCCGGCTATGCTGCCCGAATCGGACTCAGCACATGAATATCCGCCGATGACCGAGTTCACGCCAAGATAAGTATGGTTTTCGAGAATGACGTTCCGTTTCAGGATAACTACTTCCGCTTCCGTGTATGCCGGAATACGGTTCCGCAGCTTTGCTGTGAATATGTTCGCCTCGTGAGTGTCCGCGAACGTCTTTTCCGGCAGAAGTATGAAGAATCTGTACGGGTCACTGCCGAACAGGCGCTGATATACTTCCCGGTCCTTTCCCTCCGACGCCAGTTTACAGACCTCAAAATACTCTATAATATTCGGCGTCACACCGTATTCCTGCTGTATCCAGTCGGATAATCCCTGCCGGGTGCCGGACATACGGTAATCCAACGCCGTACGGCTTATCCTTTGGCGCAGGCTCTCCTCGTCCAGATATGCGGAATCTTCCGCCATGATCCAGTCCGCCAGATAGCGGAGCATTGCACCGTCGGCTGCGCGGTAATCCATTGCGGAACGCGCCTTATCTATCCGTCCGTCCATGTCAAAGAATATGCTGTCGAATATCGACAGATAACGCGTCATGAAGCCGTTTTCCCCATCGCCGGAGCGGTAGACCTCCGGAAGATACTCCATCATGCTCTCGCTTTTCAGCAGCAGTTTTATTCTGCTGAGTTTTACCGGCTGGCGGTCCAGCATGATGATATCCAGACGTATCCAGATGTATCTGCCGTGAAGTCCGACCGGACCGTCTGTGCAATTGGTGTACAGCGGAGTGAACAGCCCTTCGGTGAGCTTCAGGCGCTCCGCCGCCGGAACCGTTTCGTCCCGGAGCAGACTGTCAAGCTCCCTTGGGATACCGTCGCAGCCTATCACCGTGGAATCCGCCGCATATGCGCTTACGCGGACGACCGTGTTCTCCCCGGCGCTGACGGAGATCTCAAGACTTCGCCAGAGAAAGCCATGCTCGGTGGAATCCACGGAGCCGGTAATCATGGTGCAGCCAGTCCTGCCTTCTGATGTCACAATACTGCCGCCGGATATTTCCATTCCGTCAAGCAGACACCGCTGCCACTCTGATGGACGGTTCAGCGTTATGTACAGCCTTGATCTGTTCAATTCAGTTCCTCCATTCCATCAGGTCAGCGCTCCGCCGTTATCAGCTCTACACTGCCGCAATACGCTATGCCGTGCGGCGGTATCTGTATTCCGGAGGGAGTCTTTCTGCAATCCGGGCGGTCCGCGCTTATGCGGATATATTTCACCGCAAGCACTCCATCGTTGCCGCAAAGTGACTCGATAAGCTCCGATTCAAGCACCGGTACCCCGAATCTGGTCCTGCCGTTATCGCCGTATATACTGAAGGCGCGGCGCAGTCTTTCCTCGGCGTTCTTCCTTACTGCTGCTACCTCGCTTGTTCCGCAGATGATTTCGGCGGTTATATTTATACGGACGTACACCGGTGCACATGTGCGAAGATCCAGGGTAAGCAGCCGGTATCTCTCCATGTGCCGCTTCACCGCCGCAAGGAATCTCTCGTCCGGCACCGGGAATCTTCCCCGGCTATAGGGCAGGACTGCAAGCGTTATAAGATTCCGGCGCTTTTCCGGCGGTGCGAACGGATCCTCCGGGTCGAAAAACGGTATTGCCCGGACGTCGGCTACGCGTAATCCCGGAGTTCGCATGGCAATACGCCGGTGATCCTCCGCCGTGACGGCGCGGTTGTTATCCGTGAGGGAATATCTGAACCTCCGAACGGCGGCTTCAAGGGACTCTCGGTCGGTTCCGCCGTCAGCGCTGACGGGCTGTTCCACTTCGCAGGTTGAATCTGCGGCGCTGATTGCTTGCAGACTCCCGGCGGATATATTCCCGGCGGCACCCCTTGTCAGTGCGCAGGATACTATCAGAATATTATCACGTCCCACGGGCGGAACTTCACCGTTCTCATTATCTCCGAACAGAATGCAGCGGCGCTCCTCATCGTATGTGAACACCCTGTCGTCCGCTCCGGCGAGAGCCAGGTCGTCAATATATGAATATTCATTCCATCTCGGGAATTCGCTGTCCGCCCTGTCCCTGACCATGATACGAAGCTCATCTGCGAGCAGCATGCCATCAGGGTCAAACGGGAACTCCTGACAAGGCAGACCATCAGATGACATAGCGGCATTTCCGGAAAACTGCTTCCGGCAGAATATCACACGCACGTCCGGCGCTCCGTCAGCTATGCCGAAATAATCCGGAAGATCAACGCGCACGCGGCTGCCGCTGACAGTGACCTCCGGATCCGGGATCTCACGCCAGCCGTGCTCATCGCGTAGCATTACCATGCGCTCACCGGTCGCGGCAAGTGCGTCGCACACTTCAGCGGCTCCGTCCCTCAGAAATGTATCTGCGAATCCGGATTCACGCTGCTTCTGCACAAGAGCGAGCATGTTGGTGTATATCCCGGAAAGAAGCGGCATATCCTCGCAGCCGCTGTAAACCACCGAAGCCCGGAGCCACACGCCGCCCTCCGGAGAATCCGCAGATGAATGCGCAAAGTCCTCCCCGGTGCGGAGTATGAGCCTGCCGGAAAAGGACAAGCCGTGAGTGCCGTCTGAAACCACCTTGCACGGGCGGAATCCGGACGGCGCGGAGTACTCCCAGACGATGTCCCGGGGCGTTCCATCAGCGCCGGAAAATGGATTCCGGGGCACCGGACACCTGTCCTCGGTCATGATGTCCAGCCGTATTTCCTCAGACGGTGCGGACAGGCTGATGTAAAGATACCTGCCGGTGCACTCCAGCCCGGAGCCGAATGGGTAGAACACAGTTCCGCGCTCGGAGGATAACCCCGTCACGTCAACGTATTCATCGCCGCTGCGCATGAGTATCCTGCCGATAGAGTACGGCTGGCTGCGGAAAGGCTCGGTCAGCGTGAATTCCGTCCCATCGGAAGAAACGGCGCTGCTGCCTGCCGGAAGCTCCAACGGCGCACCAGAGGAAAACAGAACCTCTGCCGTTGCCGGAGTGGGTCCGCAAAGTTCCGTCCCCGCCAGGCGAAGCATTGCCTCACGGGTGCGGTCGGGAATCCTGTTCAGTGTGTACTGCTGCATTTCCTTCAGCCACGCGAACAGTTCTATCAGTGTTATCCCGGGGTCGTGCTCGTTCATATCCGTCCATTCCGGAAATATAACCGGGATACGACGCTTTGCCGCTTCGACTATATCAGTGTATTTCTGGTCGTCCAGATTCGGCAGATTTATCATTGCGGAAAGCTCCTTTCATTTATTTGGTCACATTCCGGAAACGCCGTCGATCCTGACGGTGTGCGTTCCGGTGACGGGCAGGAAAAACGGATATTCCGGCTTCCTGTCAAGCGGTATCGCCAAAGAAATACCGTCCGAGAAATACTCGCCAGTGAGCAGCACCCGGGCTGCGTAGGCAACGTTCGCCACTCCACGGACTGCCGCATAAATATCGTTCTCGCAGGGAACCACACCGATGTGCGATGCCGCGGTATCCGTCAGCCGGCTGACAGCGCTGATAACATCACGTTCGGTCTGCGCCGCCTTTTCAATATCCTTTACCACTATGGAAATTTCTGCGCTGACCTTTATAAGGCGCGCCGGGATAACAGCAAGTCTGCCGCCGGATATAGGCTCGCAGCATTCCCTTTCCAGCAGGAAATTCTCTATCCTGCGGCACAGAGAAAGCGCATATGCGGTGCTTCCCATCTGCGTGGGTTTGACAACTGCGGTAATACAGCCTGCCTGCGCAGTACCACGGCGATCGATTCCGGAGAAGCACCTGACCTCTCCTACCTCGGCGAATTCCTCTGCTATCAGCCCCTCGTGGTCGCGCAGTGTGACCGCTCTTCCGCCGTGGCGTATGCGCTGCGCGCCTATCCTGCGTATTGCGTCCAGGGACTGCGCGTTGGTGCCTCCGCAGGTCGGTATGATATTCGTCATGCTCTCCACGAACGGAATGCCCGTCATCAGCCCGTCTATCGCCCCAGCAGGAAGATTCCCGGAAACCCCTCCGCCCCAGGAATAATCTGCGCTGACCTGTATTTCAGCGGAATATGCCGGGATCCTGCCGTTCACGCCGTCGCCGAAAGTTATTCTCCCGGTGGTGCAGTCCAGCTCATAGCAGCGATCCTCCGGACCGCACGATGCAAGGCTCTCCACCCTCTGCCATCTGACCCACCACTCCGCCGGGAGTCCGTCGTTGCCGGACACCGTGCGCACATTCTCGCGTTCGGCGCGATAAAGCTCCTGGAGTTCGCTCAGCGGAGTTTCTGAAAGCTCGCTGACCCACAGGGCGCAGTCTGTCACCGGGGTATTCAGCAGCTGCACTGTCTGATTCCTGATTCCGGCACGGACTGAACTCCGCTCTCCGGACACACTGACCTGCTGCATGATATCCACCGCGTTCATCTGGAGCATGCAGAGGGACGGGTAGTTTACGTTCTCATTTCCGTAAGGCTCCTCGGCGCGTATCCAGTAACCGGATATCCCGAACAGTTCCGTTTCGGCGAAGTCGTCCGGTATGTACATGGATATGATCCCACTGGAGCAGAATCCTCCGGTGTGGTCGGCAGCGCGGAGTCCGCTCCAGCTGCCTGGATTCTTTTCAGAACGATAGCTGAATTCCAGGTCGCGCTCCTCGTCAGTTTCGCCGTCAAATCCCAGGAACAGGTTCACTGGGAATCCACAGGGGGGCTTGTCGAACCGGAAATACGCCGTGCGCTTCTGGTCGGGCATTGTCGCGAAAAGTTCCATGCGCGTCCGGGTGCCGTTCATCGCGTAGGATCTCCCGGTGCAGGAATTCAGCGTAGCCACGCTGTCGGCTTCAACCAGGCGGCTGCCGTGATCGAACCGCAGGTCGATAGTCCTCAGGAACGGGATAAGCCAGCGTGCGTTCATACTGAACCTGTTTCGTATCTCGCGTATCCGCGCCCTTATCCACAATCCAGAGCGTGCGCTCTGCACGGAAACTCGGATATCATCAGGGCATATGAAAACTACTCTGCGCCTGCCGTCCTGTCCCATGCAGGAAAACGGATTGATATCCCCGGAAACCTCAAGTCTTGCCCAGCCAAGCCCGTTCCAGTACTCCCAGATGACGTCTGAGATGTATATGTCATCGGGGTGGGTGGTTTTCAGATCACCCTTATCCACAAGGAGCTTCTGGTCAAAATCCGGCTCGGCGGAAATATCCTCCGCTCCGGCGGTCACGGTACCTACGGAAAGGTCCAGTGTGATCTGCGCGCCTGCCTTGCTGAATACCTCGTCCGAGCATATGTACAGGGAATCGTATGCATTCGGTTCCTTGTCGAAGGGGTACACTCCGTCATGCCGGGGGAGTTCCGTGTCGTTGCAGAACATGCAGTCCGGCCGCCTGCCGCGCATCGTTTCCGGCTCGTCAACGCTGTTGCAGCTCAGTTTTATGCTGTCAGCTGCCAGCGGTTCCGTACTGTTGGTACGGCGCATTTCGCAGAATACCCGATAAGTCCCATCCTCGTCCGGGAGTCCTCTTTCATCTGTGGGAATGCAGACCCCGTCCGGCTTCATAAGTATCACGCAGCCCTCCCCGGGACGTGCCGCAAGGTGGATATTACCGTTGGCTGTAGGCATCGTCCACGCCGCTGATTCACTGCTGCACAGCATTTCAATGATCTTCTTTTCAGCAGAAGCGGTCCCACCGATGGTCAGACGTATCTCCGCCGCGCCGCTCAGCCGCAGTACGCTGCCGCAGGCTACGAAAAAGCGGTGACACTCGATATTTCGGTCGGGGTCGGGACGCAGCAGTCTTACCGGAAGTTCCTCTGGCAAAGCGGTGTGAGTTATAACGCGGTTGTTTATTGCCTGGAGAGTGCCCAGTTTTGTCACCACCCTAGACAGGAGTATCACCGTGAGATATCCCGGATTCTGCTGAACCCTTGGGTCCCTCAGCGGCATTATTTCATCAGCGGCTGTCGCCAGACGCATGACTCCGTGCCTGTGCACTTCGCCGTTCTGATCGACATATCCTCTGGGAAGTTCGAATTCAAATTCAGTCTGAAAACTCATGTTATCACCAATCTGTATTTTATACTTTGCCATGCTGCTCTGAAAAACCAGTATTCGCCATCGGCTCATCGGAAGCCCCGAAGAACCGACGGCGGTACTGCATTAAGTCCCTGCGGACAGATTACATCAAAAAGATCAGTTCTCGGACGGCGTTGCGGAATCCATTGAACCGCCGTCTATTCTGTTCACGCCCTCGTGGCAAATCTCAAGAGTTTCGATTGCCACCTCGCCGCCTAAACCGTTGAGGTCGGGGGCTGTGTAATGCGTGGGCCATGCGTTGATTATCTCCCAGCTGGGTCCCTCTGCTCCGGTATCGTCCAGGAGCTTTATCGTGATGGTCTTGCGCTCGATTCCGGTAGGTCCTGACGTGTTGTCGGAAGCAACCGTGTGGAGCCACTCCATCATCTCCATGGAGCCAACCACGCCCCACTTGAGCGTGATATTTCCATACTTTGTAAGTCCGGCAAGCTTTCTCGGCGTGGTGCGGACTTCATTGCCCTCCCTGTATTCGATAACGTCAACAGAGATGTCTGCGCCAGATACTTCGCTGAATCCTGCGGCTTCAGTGCCGTTAAACTCTACCTTGTATCTGAAATTCTTGAACGGATATCTAATTTCCGGCATGTACTCTCATTCCTTTCCTGTAAAAATCAACCGTTGCTCTCACTGGTGTACTGACCGATTCTGAATACAACGAACTCAGCCGGCTTCACGGGAGCCACGCCGATAACGCAGATCAGTCTGCCGTTGTCGATATCGTCCTGGGTCATGGTGTTCCTGCCGATATCAACGAAGAACGCCTCAGAGGGCGATGTGCCGGCAAGCGCGCCGCTTCTCCAGGTGCTTGCGAGGAACATCTCAACAGTCCTCTTTACCCTGCCCCAGAGCGCTTCGGTGTTAGGCTCGAATACCACCCAGTTGGTGTTCGCACGGATAGATTCCTCAAGGTAGATGAACAGGCGGCGTACATTGACGTACTTCCATGTTGCATTGGAGGAAGCGGTCCTTGCGCCCCATACCCTGATACCTCTGCCCGGGAAGGAACGGATAAGGTTGATTCCCTTTGGATTCAGCAGATCCTGCTCAGCGGTGTTGTAGCTGCTTGCAAGCCCTGTGCAGGAGCGTACCACCTCGTTGGCAGGCGCCTTATGTACGCCGACCGTGTTATCGGTACGCGCATAAATACCGACAACGGAGCCGGAGGGAGGCGCGATGATATTCTTCTTTGAAAGCGGATCAAAAATCTGTATCCAGGGGTGATAGAACGCTGCGTAGCTGGAATCGAACATGTCGCGGTATTCCAGAATCCTCCTTGACATCGCCATACTTAACGGACACGTCGATCTCGCTGGACTTGATGAACTTTGTGGGAACGAGATTCTTGTCGATGATGGACGGATTAACGGGATTCTCGAAGGAAATTGTCTTTTCCTCGATAGCGGTGATCCTGTTGTAAACGGAGGACTTGCCGTCCGCAAACTCAACCACGTCGCCGATGTTGAAGCCGTCCACGCTTCTTACTGTGGCGCTGTTGCCGTCCACCTCATAGACCTGGGTCTTGACGCGGGAAACGGGGGATACAGTGACCTTTATGCGGTTGCCCCACTCGCCGGGATTCCTTGCAGTGAAGCTCAGGACGGAGTCGCTCCGGGTGGAAGCACACTTTGCGTCCGCAGGGCATACTCTCATGACAAAGGCACGGGAGCCACCGTTGATGAAAAAGTGCTCTACCGCATAGGGCAGGAAGCGCTTGTCACCATACCTGGTTTCGGAAAGGTAACCGCCGAAAATGCGCACATAATCGCTGAAGCTGGTAACCAGCTGCGGTTTGCCGATCACGCCGCCCTTCTCTGCAAGACCGATAAAGCCTGCTGTGCTTGTGCCGACGCCTTCCATCGGAACTGCGCCCGACTCGTACTCCTCAACATAAACACCGGGGGATAAATACTCTGGCATAACTTGTTTCTGATCTTCCCAGCGTGTTCAGGCTGCATGAAGATCAGTGCCTCCTCTCAAAATAATTTTGCGAAGTCCTGCGGAGCAGTTCTTCATTTATAGCAATCCTGACGGATCAGCTAACTCAATCTGCGCCAAACACAAGGTCGGCGTACTGTTTCAGGTCGTCCCGGAGCACGACCGTGTTGTTCTTGCGCTGCTCGTTGACTATTCCGGTGAGCAGATGCCGCATTCCTATTGGCTTATCCTCGGACGCCGCCAGGAATGCCGCATGGATAATGCAGTTCTTGATATTGCCGCCTGCCATCTTGAAGTTCCCGGCAAGAAAATCCCAGTCGATTTCATCAAGCGGCGCCCGCGCGTCCAGCATTTTCCGCCAGAGGAGCTTCCTGGTCGGCACGTCCGGAAACGGGAAACTGATCACAAAGCTTATCCGCCTCATGAACGCTTCGTCGATGTTCTGTAGCAGATTCGTCGCCATCAGCACGACTCCGTCGTATTCCTCCATCTGCTGGAGAAGGTAAGCGGTTTCGATATTAGCGTGGCGGTCGTGGGAATCCTTCACCTCGGAACGCTTCCCGAACAGCGCGTCGGTTTCGTCAAAGAAAAGCACGCAGTTTGCGTTCTTCGCTTCGGTAAACACTCGCCGGAGATTCTTTTCCGTTTCACCAATGTACTTGCTGACAACCTGCGACAGCTGCACCTTGAAAAGCTGCATGTGCAGCTGATTCGTGATGACCTGTGCAGCCATGGTTTTTCCCGTGCCCGGAGGTCCGGAAAACAGCACGGAAAGTCCCCTGCCGTATGCGGCTTTCTTTGAGAATCCCCACTCGGTATAGACCTTATGGCGGTATCTGACATGCATACAGGCGCTTTTCAGAAGCCGTATCTCAGATTCCGGAAGCACAAGATCCTCCCAGCTGTACGCCGGCTTTATTGGTGAAGCAAGCGTGTTAAGTCCGACCACGACCTGGGCGTAGCAGCATTCGTGCAGCAGTTCCGGAGAAATACCGCCGCCGCTGGCGGCAGCAAGCTCGCAGGCTCTGTCCACAGCTCCCCGTATCTGCCCGATGTTGAACCGGAACTTCGCCGCCATCTCCGCCGGAGAAATCTCCCCGGTGAGCGTGATCCCTTTCAGGAAGTGCTCCCAGAGTATCAGCCGCTGATCCTCGTCCGTTTCTGGAAGTTCCAGCGTAAGCAGGATCGTTCCCTCTCCGGGGATTCCGCTCTGCCAGCGCTGCTCCGTCGTGATAAAGATATGCGGTCCGAACTGTCTGCCGCTGTCTGAAAGCTCCGCTGACAATTCCGCCAGCTTCGCACGGCAGTCCTCCTCAAGCAACTGCCCGAAATCCGTTATGCATATTGCAGCGCCCCTCGGAACAGCCTCGCAGACCGCTCTGCGGAAAACCGCTGCGGCACTCTGCGCTGCCGCGATTTCCGCAGCAGGCAGGAACAAAATGTTCTCGCCGCACATTTTAGCTGCGTGCTTTACCAGGGTCCTCCTGCCGCTGCCGCGCTCTCCGCACATGCAGATGACTGCGGCTTTCCCTTCAAGGGAGCGCCCCATGGCGCAGACCGCCTTTTCCAACAGGTCGGACATGATCAGCACCGGGGGTAAATCATCTGTCGCACGGAAGAATTCATGATCCGCTCCGCCGCCGGTCAGGAATCCGACCACCGGCTCTGAAAGCTTCAGCTGCATTGTGCACAGGCTGCCGGCTGACGGCTCGCAAATATATTTCATCAGCGTATTCTGCGCCGAGAAATAGCGGTAATATCCGGATACAAGGCTACCCGGCTCCCCCCACAGCCGTATCATAGTATCAGCGGTGGGGCGCTTTTTCGAGATGTCGTCCTGGAGATAGGCAAAGAGCTTCTCATAGCGCCGATTTATCTCGCAGCACAGCAGAGTAAGCATTGTAAGGAATTCAAATCTGTCCTTCCCGAACGCGACCTCCATGTTGAAAACCGGGAATCCGCAGCTTTCCGGAGTTGCCATGACCCTGCCGAAAAAGAAATTTCTCATCATGGCTATCTCTTCACGCTCTTCATCCGTCAGACCCGGAAAAATCCGGGAATCCGAAGTTTTCAGCAGATTCTTCTCGAATTCCTCCCGGGTAACGACTACCCCAAGCATACTTTGAATGTTGCTGTCGGGGCTTACCCAGAAGTGATATTTATAATGGTAATATATATGTAGATCAAGGATTTCCGCAAAGCACCCCAGAAGTTCAGCCTGGCTTGCAAAGCGCTTCCCTGCTTCGGAATAGTCTATCATTCAACGACCTCCGCTGCTGAAAAGATTTTGTTCCAGCAGCTGCAAACTGTATTTCCCGAACTGTGCAACAGCGCCATCACAGCCTCGCCTGCACTCAATGGGTCAGTGATCTCCGCTGTGAACCGCAGGACAACATGTCCGTTTTCGGTAAACAGGCATCCGTTTCGCAGCCTGCCGTTCAGAGAATCCAACTCCGTGAGTATCGCACGACCCGTCCTCCAGGGGAACTGCACGCAGCACACTATATTGTTTCCTGCCGCAAAAAGCATACACCTCCATACCCTGGAGCCGCTGCTCAATGTCATCTGGAATGCGCCGTTCTCCTCTTTAAATCTTACGCCGTGAAGCGCCAGTTCATTCCTGATAACACTGGAATAATCCACGGGAAAACCTCCTGTCAGCCAATTGTTGAAAGCGGCGTGATTGCAATAGCGCTGCCGGAGAATCCCGGTATCTCCCCTAGATCTGCGTCGGCGCCATCTGGAACGAAATCGTTTTCCGGCGATGCTTCTGAGAAATCCGGAATCTGCCGGAATATGTCAGTTTCCGGAGCCTGGGATTTCAATAAGCCTAGCAAAAGTTGGTTTCCGCCCGAAAGCAGCTTTTCAGCGGAATCCAGCCCGACTGCTATTCCCAGCGATTTCTCAACTGCGGAAACCGCAGCAGCCGCTATCTCAGGAACCGCCGCTGCCGTCCGGATTTCCGCCGGTTTTCTCTCCGGTTCCCGTTCCTGCTTCACCGTCTGCGCTGCTGAGCGCGTCTGCTCCTGGATCTCCCTCACCTCTCAGACCAGAAAAGAAGTCCGCCACTGCCGTGGCAATGCTCTCCGCAAGGGAATCTCCCCTGCCGTCCTCCGGCGGATCGTCCTGCGAAAGCACCGAAACCTCATCTGCGGCGGATTCAGTGAATCCATCGGAGCTGAACAGCTTTTCCGCCTCGGCAACATTCGATGATATCCGGTTCAGAACCGTCAGGAATTCACGCTGCTGCTGGATTTTCCGCTGCAATACGGCGCCCTGCTTTGCAAGCGCGGAACGCAGGAATTTAGCGATCGCTGCGCTGTCCGGCGAACTTTCGCCTTCAAGCTCCCGTATCCGATTCCGGTACTGCGCCATCAGCGCTTTATCTCTTTCCGTGTCAAGAAACGGCATCGTCTGCCGGAGTGTTCCTATCCTGCGCATCTCAAGCGGATCGCAGACGCACTGTCCGCTGTCCTCAACAAGACTCCTGAACAGGTCGAGGATCCTTGTAGAACCCCTCATCGTATCTGTCACGATACCGACTACGGAGCTTACATCACGGTTGAAAGTAACATCAGAGGACATATTAGGCACCGGCATCCTGATCCGGGATTCGCCCAGCAGCTTCTTCTGACGTTCTCCAAAAGGCATAGGTTTCCCTATCGCCCGTGCCAGGCAGACTGTAAACATCTGCTTTCCCTGCCCTGCCATCACTGACGCGGCTAGTTTTCCGCCCCGGAACGCGTATTCCGAAAAGCGGTCCGTGAAATTCCCATCACGGAGTTCCGACGCGGAGTGCACATATTCCGGGGAATCGTGCTGTTTCCTGAGTTCTTCCGCACCCGGCTGTTTGGTGATATTCCGACATTCTTCGCAATCGTCAGTTCTTTTTTCCGTGACTTCTGACATCTTTGCGGCGTTCTGCTTTCCCAGCGCGTCAAAGCGTTCCGTGAAACACGACGCTATCTGGAATACCGGATCGACGCTCCGTAAGGGTGCGCCTGTTGCTGTCCCGGCAGCGGAACCGAGCAGCGTCCTTCTGGCGGAACTCGTCGTTTCAGCCGCTTCATCTGCCGCTTTCCTCCGCTTGGTGATATATTCCATACAGACCTCACAAATTTCATTGTGGATATTTCACAATTATTCGCAGAATGCCTATCTGTAACTTGTTGGTATTATAGCAGGAAAAAATAGTAATTTCAATACATTTTTATGAAAAGCCATCATTTAGTAACCAAAACCATAATTTCGCAGTTAATAGCTATTTAATTCCTTTTTTCAGTCATAATTATACATTAACCGTGTGCTTTTCCACTACTTGACATTTTTCGCCTGAAATGATATAATCACTTCAGATGAAACACAATGTAAAAACCTGGTAGTACAGAATTCGCCGAACGCGAGGAGAATTAACGGACCACCCGGTGTACTGTACACATTATTTATTCAGGCAAGTATATTAGTGGCGACCATTAATATACAGGAAAGGTACATATTTTATGACCAGCAAAGAAGCCATAATGATCCAGAACAAAACACAGAAGATCATAGAATCCTTATGGCAGTGCGATTTCTCCCCCCTGCTGAAACACATAGCCGAGGACATCACACTGATTGATCCGGGCAGGCATATTCTGATCCAGGGGCGCGAGAAAATCCTGGCGCTTCTTCCGCAGATCTCGGAAGATATAAGTCAATCCACAGTTCGGCGGCACACTTTTATGATTGCCCAGAACTGCGGAAATGCGTGCACAATTATAGGACAGTACGAACTGGACGACGGACGTTCCATCAGATCACAGAGCTGCGTATGCGTGTGGGAATCCACCCAGGACAGCAAACTTACGCTCAAACACATCGGTATAAGCAAACCCGATGATATCGCGCTGCCGGAACCTCCTGCCGCCAGGAACATCACGCCGGACAGACGCTCTCCGCGAATCGTCATCACAGACCGGAACGACTGCACGAGGTTCCTCTATCCGCAGAGTATCCTCTTTGCCACATCAGACGGAAGAAACACGATAATCCGCTGCAGCGGTGACACGATCAATGCGAGGATGAATATCACGGAATTCATTGCGAAATCCGGAAACGGCTTTCTACCCGTACACAGATGTTATGTTGTGAATGTGGAACACATTGCACTTATCAAACCCTACTGCGTTATCCTCTCCGATGGAAGCGAGATACCCGTTCCGGTCAAGCGGTACAGCGAGATCAAACGAAGGATAACCGAAATGATGAATTCCCTATGAGCCGAGTAAAAAAAGTCTGCACAATGATGCAGGCTTTTTTTTAGATATGGTTGATTTTTCGGTTGGATGATGATATAATTAAGGCAGCATATTTTTTCAGGAAAGGATATAGCTATGAGAAAATCAATCAGAAACGTCATTGCGGCTATTTTATGCTCCGCTATGCTGTGCAGCTGCTCCGGGAAGGGCAACTCCGAAGCAGTGACGGGAAGTCAGACTGTGGAAGCAGACTCCTCCACAGCAGTGGTTCCCGGCGGCGGAATTACAGCGGAGGAGCAGTCCCAGACGGAATCCACCAGCGCGGCAACTGTTTCCGGCAGCACGGAGAGCGCACCGCCTGAGGAGGTGAATACCGACTCCCAGGAGCCTGAGGAATCCCCTGCGGAAAGCACCTCCGGAAGCTCCATCGCAAACTCCGGAACGCCGGCGGATACCACCTCCGCCACAACAAAGGCTGCCACCACGGCGACCTCCAAGCCGACAACAGCCAGCAAGTTCTCGCTGGACTGGAAGCTCAGCTCCACTTGGGAGGAGGGCGGAAAGAAATGCGGCGGATACGAGGTGACTCTCACCAACGATTCCGGCAGCGCCGTGAGCAGCTGGACCGTTGAAATCACGGTTCCCAGCGGATTTGAGATCACCTCCGGCTGGAATGGAAAATACACCGTCAGCGGAACTAAACTAACAGTAAAGAACGAAAGCTACAACGGCGAGATAGTAAACGGCGGCACAGCCGGATTCGGATTCAACTACAGCTCCCCCACGGAGTTCAAGCCCGGTAAGGCTACCGTGAACGGAAGCAGCGCCGGAACCGGGTCAGGCTCTGGCTCCGGGAACAACAGTACTCCGGAATCGACCACGGCAGCGAGCGTGGTCACTTTACCTCCGGCGCCGGAGGATCCAAAGGGAAGCACTCCGGTCGCAACGCACGGGCAGCTCTCCGTCAAGGGAACTCAGCTGGTGGACAAGAACGGCAACGGCTATCAGCTGCGCGGAATGAGCACACACGGCATAACCTGGTTTCCGGATTTCATCAACGAGAATTCCTTCAGGACCCTGCGCGATGACTGGAACACCAACGTGGTGCGCCTGGCGATGTACGTCGATGAATGGGGCAACGGTCAGTGCTATATGAAGAACAAGGACGGAAGCCGTCAGCTGCTTGAGAAAGGCGTTGACATATGTATAAAACTCGGAATGTACGTCATTATCGACTGGCATGTGCTCAATCCCGGAGACCCCACGGCATACACGGACGAAGCGATAAGTTTCTTTAACGACATATCAAAGAAATACGCGGACTACCCCAACATAATTTACGAGATAGTCAACGAGCCGAACGGAAACGCCACCTGGGGCGGAGTTATCAAGCCATATGCGGAAAAGGTGATTCCCGTTATCCGGAAGAACGACAAGGACGCCGTGATAATCGTCGGAACCCCCACCTGGAGTCAGGATATCGACCAGGCTCTGGCGGATCCGCTGGACTTCGACAATGTTATGTACGCACTGCACTTCTACGCCGCCACTCACACCGACTGGCTCAGGGAGCGCACTGAAAAATGCGTTGCCGGCGGACTCCCGATATTCGTGTCGGAATTCGGCTGCTGCGATGCCTCCGGCAACGGCGGAAACGACTTCGGTCAGACTGAAAAGTGGCTGAAGCTTCTGGACAAGTACGGAATCAGCTACTGCAACTGGAATCTCGCGAACAAGAACGAATCCTCGTCGTGTTTCAGGGAATCCGCAAAGGCGGACGGAAACTGGAGCGACAGCGACTACTCAGAGGGCGGCGCGTGGATACGCAAATGGTTCAGGAACCACTGACAATAAGAAAATCCCATCGGATTCCGGTGGGATTTTCCATACACAAATGCCCCCACCGATCGGTGGGGGCAAGTTTATTCAGTTGATCAGAAATCAACGTCAGTGTCGTAGTAGCAGCACTTAAGCAGCTTCTCCATCTCCTCGGGAGAGGGCTGACGAGGATTGGAACCAGTACATGCGTCTGCGATAGCGTTGACAGCGATGTCATGCAGTCTTTCCAGGAACACGTTCTCGGGAACGAAGCCCTGCTCAGTGGGATAGCTGTCTGCGCCGTAGTTCTTGATGCAGTGCGGGATCTTCAGCTCGTCGTTCATGCCGCGGAGGTACTTGATCAGCAGATCAACCTTCTCGTCGTCGCTGGAGCCGCCCAGGTGCATGTAGTCAGCGATAACGCCGTAGCGAGCCTTAGCAGTCGGATCCTTGGCATTGAACTTGATTACCTTGGGCAGGTACATTGCGTTTGCTGCGCCGTGGATAATATGAGCGCCGTAATCCTGGAAGATCGCGCCGGTCTTGTGAGCCATGGAGTGAACGATACCCAGCAGAGCGTTGGAGAACGCCATACCAGCCAGGCACTGTGCGTTGTGCATCTTAGCGCGCGCAGCCATGTCACCGTTGTAGGACTTGACCAGGTTAGCCTGGATCATCTCGATCGCATGGATAGCAAGCGCGTCGGTGTAGTCGCAGTTTGCGGTGGATACATAAGCCTCAATAGCGTGAGTCATAGCGTCCATACCTGTGTGTGCAACCAGCTTCTGCGGCATAGTTTCAGCCAGGTCGGAATCAACGATTGCAACATCAGGAGTGATCTCGAAGTCAGCGATCGGGTATTTGATACCGTTGTCGTAATCAGTGATGATGGAGAACGCGGTGACCTCGGTAGCGGTACCGGAGGTGGAAGGAATAGCGCAGAAGTGTGCTTTCTTTCTCAGCTCGGGAATGCCGAATACCTTGCACATATCCTCAAAGGTACATTCCGGATACTCGTACTTGATCCACATAGCCTTCGCAGCGTCGATAGGAGAACCGCCGCCCATAGCCACGATCCAGTCCGGATTGAACTCAAGCATCTTCTTAGCGCCGTTCATAACGGTAGTAACAGAAGGATCAGGCTCAACGCCGTCAATGATCATTACTTCAAATCCGGCTTCCTTCAGGTATCCCTCGGCTCTGTCGAGGAATCCGAAACGCTTCATAGAGCCACCGCCGACTACGATAACTGCCTTTTTGCCCTTGAGCGCCTTCAGATTCTCAAGAGAACCCTTTCCATGATAGACATCTCTCGGTAAAGTAAATCTAGCCATTGTTATGTACCTCCATATGTGAAAATATTGTGAAAAACCTACAGAAAACCCTATGATTTTTCCTCGGTTTTTATTGATATTATTATAACACTATCCCGACCCTTTGTGAAATGCTAAATCAGCATAGCATATATTATTTTTATGCATAGTTGCTTGTTTCACACAAATTTCTCGAAATTCTTTGGTACATATTACACAAAAAGCAGCCAGTTTTGACACTGGCTGCCTTTGTTATTTTATTCACGCTTTATAGCTTCCATTGCGGAAATATGCACTGCCTTGTTAGCCGGGTAGAATCCCGAGCCAAGACCTATGACTATCGAGAAAAGTATCGCGAATCCGTAGAGCCATATCGGCACAATGGACATCGGACTGTTCGCCGTATCCATAGCCGTGACTATCCTGTTCCACAGCGCGCCGATATCCGTGATCTCAATGGATTTTGCGGCTTCGGTCGTGAACAGGTTCATTCCCACCGATATAAAGAAGCTGAGGAAGCTGCCGATAATTCCGCCGATAAGTCCGATGAATCCGGCTTCCATAAGGAACACGGTACGGATATTACCTAGGTAGCAGCCCAGCGCCTTCATGACGCCAATCTCACGGGTGCGCTCGGAGATGGACATTATCATGGTATTGCATATGCCTAGCGCAGCAACGAAAAGGGATACCGCGCCAAGTCCGCCAAGCATCATCTGCTGCTTGCGTGCCTCCTCCTCAAGAGGCTTGCGGACGCTCTCCATTGAATAGGTGGAATAGCCCATCTGCTTGATGTCGCTCTCGATATCCGCCACCTGGGAGATGTCCTTTGCCTTGACGTAGATCTCGCTGTACTCCGTCTTCTGGCTGGAGGTCGGATAGAACATCTTCTGAATTGCTTCAAGGTCAGTCGTAAAGAAGATAAGTCCCTCGCTAGTGGAGTAATCCTTGTTGTAGTCCTCCTTGACTATACCTGTAACCTTGACTTCCTGGTACTTCTTGCTATCGTAATTATCATACGAAAAAAGCTCCAGCTTGAGCGTCTGCCCGTTCAGCTGCATGTAAGGATCCGGAAGCGATGACGGATCGTTCTCCGTCATTTCGCCGGTGTTGGGATCGTAGGAATACATATAATCCCACCGGCTGATGGTATTGCTCCCGTCCGGTCTGAGGGTATCCATAAGATTGTACGCCGCGTACTGTCCGGCAAGCACCTCGAACGGCTGCTTGGGGTAGGAGCCCTCCAGCAGCTGGAATCCGAACTTCTCCATGGCGTCCTTATTGATTCCGACAACGTTCACCCACTGCATTTGGTAGCGGTCGTTATCCCCGGCATAAACCGTCATATTCACGTTGTTCAGTTGGGTCTTTCCAACTGCTACGTCAACATTCGCAATATTCTGGAATTTCCGTATCGCGTCGTCGTCCAGCTTGGTGTCCTTACGCCCTCCGGAATACACCTGGATCAGCGTGAGGTCGCCCATTCCCTCCAGCATTATCTGCTGAGAATTCTGCACGCCGAAGCCGATGGACATCATGGTCACGATGGCGCAGCAGCCCACCACGACGCCGAGCACGGTAAGTATCGTCCGTGACTTGCGGCGCGTGAGGTTTTGCAGCGTCATTTTTATCATGTCAATTAATTTCACGGCTCATCACCATTAAACCTTTGTTGTCTTGTCGATGCTGTCCGTACTGCTGTTATCCGTGCTGTTGTCGTCGAAGTCGTCCTCCCAGTCGATGTCATCTGCTGTGTACTTCTTCTTGCCGCCGTTTTTCTTCTTGCGTACCTTTACAATAACGATGATCACAACCACGATTACTGCAACACCGCCGCCAATTATCAGCCATGCCCACCAGGGGAATCCCTCACCGCCCTCGTCGGGTACGTCGTAGGTCATGGGATAATCCGGCTCGACCCACTGCTGTTCCTGAACATTGAGCGTTACGGGGATCTCCTTGACGATCTCGTTCATGTTGGAGTCCTCGTAAGTGATCTTGAATATTACGGTCACCTCGCCGGATCTTGTCGGGGTGACAACAAAATCAGCCGTACCGTTGCCGCCGGCGGCAATATTGCCTATTACCTTCTCGGTGGACAGCGCTGTGAATCCCGGGTCGTCATAGGAGGTATCTCCGCCAATGTCATAACCGCCATCGGTGTAACCATCGTCGATGTATCCTGCGCCACCCATTGCGCCGTCATCGTACATAATACCGTCAGAGATTGCCGCACCGGCATTCATTACAACCGCGCTCATAGGTGAATACTCCATAGAAGAAAGCCCTGACATTATTTCTGATGCGCCATTCTGAGCGGCTTCGTTTGTGGCGACATCGGATATCTCACCAGAACCCGCAGTGCTGCCATCGACCACTCCATCATCGGTAGACGAAGCTCCGCTGGTCAGCTCAACCTTAACGTTAGCGGCGTCAGATCTTCCCTTGTTCATGTAGCTGAGGGTGAGGTAAACCTCGTTTCCGGTATAAATATCATATGTAGGCTTGCTTACGGAGAAAGTCATCTTGTCCGGCTGATACAGCGGAACATAGATTGACTGCTCGGAGGTCATTGTGTTTCTGGTGTCGCCCACCATGTAATCATACTTGAAGGATACGGACACGGAGGAAGTTCCCGTAGCCGCAGTAGGAAGCGCTCTCAGCTGCACGGATTCACTCGCAGAGCCGCCTGCAGCCATGGACGGATAATAGAAGGAGTTGCTTCCGCCGTAGATGGAAAGGTCGCCGCTCGCATTCACGGTCATTATAAGGTTTTCAATTGCGGTGGAAGCGTTGGTGTTGTAGAAATCAAGGCTGAGGTTGAATATATCTCCGGCAGCTATCTGGTCTGCGCCGATGTCGTACTTGCCGATGATTATATTCGGGGCTGCCGAATTGTCCTTGCCATCGGGATCCTTGTTTGCAGCTGCTATGAGCGTCAGGGAGGAGGTGCCATCTTTCTGGACGATGGAAGCGTTCCTGCCGTAGGAATACTTCATCTCAGCGGTGATTCCCTGCTTGATGGAAGATATGTTTTCAAGTGTCCTGAACTTCACGGGGATAGTCGCACTGTCGCCCGGGCGGATTATCTCAATGTGCGCGGACTCGGTGCCGTCAAGGAAGTACATTCCGTCGGTAGCAGTCAGGTCAACGAACACATCTCTTACGGTAATATCGCCGTAGTTCTTCACATACACGTTGTACTCGTACTCGTTATCCGGTAACAGTGCAGCGCCGAGATTGTCGCCGGAAATTCTGAGCACCGGCGCGGTGGAGATGGCGGAATTCATTGTAACTGTGCCGCTCTTGGTTTCAGCGGTCAGCACGCCTGCCTTCTCATAGTAGTACTCAATGTCGATATCAAGAGTCTGGTTCACCGCCGTAAGGTCAGCATTCGTGTTGAAATATACAAGCACACGCTTCTGCTTGCCAGCCTTTATGCTGTCAACGAAGAACTGCTCGCTTCCGCTGATGATGGTGAGCCCCTCGCTGCCCTTCACCTTGATGGTAACGTTCTTCATGTCCTCTGTGCCCTTGTTGGTAACATAGAACGCCTTACGGTATGTCTTGCCAGCCTTGAGAGGGTTCTCAAGAGGCTTGGAGGTGATCACAGGCAGCGGAGCGGATCCTGCACCCTTGCCGAACATGATGAACGACTGCTCGTAGGTGCCTTCCTGTTCGTCGCTTCCCTGCATGTAGTTGTATTTCAGAGATACCTTGAGTTCCTGGCGCAGGGTGGTGATCTCATTCATCGTGCGAAACTTCACGGTGATCTGCTTTGTGGAGTTCACCGGCAGGTCCTCAAAGTAACGGGAACCTGTGCCGCCGGTGATGATTATGTCATCCGTGCCGGAGAAGCTTACGAAAAGTCCCTTCATATCGGCGGTGCCGCTGTTCTTTACGGTAACTACGCCGGAATATTCCCTGCCGCCCTCGATCTCGGTTTCAGCCAGGGAGAAATCCGTGGTGATCACGGGATATACTCTTTCAGTGGTGGACACCTCCGCCGCAACGGAAACCTGGGAGTTTGCCGAGCCGGTCATTTCCGATGTGCCGTTATCATAGTAGTACCTCAGGGATACGCCGAAATTCTGCTTCAGGGAAGTTATCTTGTCCAGCGCCTTGTACTTTACGGTGATTATCTTCTCGTCCTTGAAATCAAGGCTTTCGATATCCTGGGTGCCGGTGCCATCGATGATGAGGATATCATCGGAGGGAGTGATCTCCGCAAGAATATTATAAGCGGAGGTGCTGCCGAGGTTCTTCAGCTTGATTCTGAATTCGCCGGTTTCGCCTGCCCTGATTGGAGCGTCCGGCTCAACTCCGGTGATCTTTATCATCGGCTCAGAAACGTTAACTACGGGATCGTCGCTTCCGCTGGAAGCCTTGCACTCGTTGATGGTAACAGAGCCGTCGGAATATCCGCTGCTGCCGGTATATCCGACCATGAAGCCGAACGCGGTGCTTCCGCCAAGCCACTTGCAGTCAGTCAGATCTACCTCGTACCTCAGCAGATCGTCGCCCGTCGAGGTGATCTTTACGGATTTCACGGTGCCCTTGAAGGTATCCATCGTCTTTATAAAGTCGATATCGTTCTCCTTGTTGGCAAGCTGGGAGGTCTTGATCTTGAGGTCCTTTATTACTATCTTCAGATTGAACACGGTGTTCTCGCTGATGGTGCCAAGCTCCTTGCCCTTGGTATTCGTGGGCATATACTGTACAACTACCGGGTTCATAGTGAGGCCGGGATCGTTCGATTCTGTAGTTCCGGCAGCGAATGCCGCAAACGGGACTGCCGCAGGAGCGGCTGCTGAGAGCAGTGTGGCACTCAAAAATACTGAGCATACATTCTTTAAATACTTATTCATGATTTTCTCCTTTGGTATCGCTGACTATTCTTCCATCTACCAGCGTAACGATTCTGTCTGCATACTTTGCAAGCTCCGGGTCGTGAGTAACCAGGACTATAGTCTGGTTGAACTTCCTTGCAAAGGACTTTATCATGTCCATTACCTCGACAGTCGTCTTGGAGTCGAGGTTGCCCGTGGGCTCGTCCGCAAATACTACATCGGGCTTCGCGACGAACGCCCTCGCGATTCCGACTCGCTGCTGCTGACCGCCGGACATCTGCCGTGGGTAATGCTTCAGCCGATTTCCCAGACCGACCTTCTTCAGCATTGCGACCGCCATGCGGGTGCGTTTTCTCTTGCTTTCTCCACGGAACATAAGCGGCATAGCAACGTTCTCCACCGCCGTCATGAACGGCAGCAGATTATAGGACTGGAACACGAATCCGATGTGGCGCTGCCTGAATGCAGCCAGCTGATTCTCGGAAAGCCGCGTTATCGGTACTCCCCTTATGTATACGTCGCCGAACGTTGGTTTTTCCAATCCGGCGAGCTGATTCAGCAGCGTGGATTTACCCGAGCCAGATGTACCGAAAATGCAGCACAACTCCCCTTCCATGATGTCAAGGTTGATCCTTTTCAGCGCCACGACGGATTCGCCGCCGTCAAGCTTGTATTCCTTGCGCAGATCCTTGACATGTATCATGGCTCTTGGCTTTCTGGGCTTTGTTTCTTCCATGCTGTCACCCCTTTCATTGTCTTTCTATAAAATAAAACAGGTATCAAAGCCAAATAGTTGCATTTTCCCTTAAAAAAATTTCAGGATTTTCAATTAGAGTATATCATTATTTGAATAGGTTGTCAATATTTGTTACAAAAATGTAATAAAAAAGGGGCTGAAAATCAGCCCCTGTATTCTTATAATTAATCAGCTCTTGGTAATGTAGCCGTTGATAGCAGCAGCAACATTGCTGATAGGCATTGTCTGGAGATAGATCTTGCCGGGACCTGTAACTACAGTGTTGAACAGACCCTCGCCGCCGAACAGTACGTTGCCCACGCCCTTGATTGTCTGGATATCCATGGTGCAGGAGCCGGACATCGCAGCCAGATAACCAGTATCGATAAGCATCTGCTGACCAGCCTGAAGCTCGTACTCGACAACATAACCATCTATCTCGACGAAAGCCATACCAGTGCCGTGAAGGCGCTGCATGATGAATCCCTCGCCGCCGAAGAATCCTGCGCCAAGCTTCTTCTGGAAAGCGATGGAAAGCTCAACGGAAGACTCGGAAGCAAGATAACCGGACTTCTGAACGATGAAGTCACCCTTGCTGACATCTATCGGAATGATAGAGCCGGGGAAGCTGGAAGCGAACGCGATCATACCCTGACCGCCGACAGCGGTATATGTATTCTGGAACATGGACTCGCCGGAGAACATTCTGCCGAAAGCCTTGCCGACTCCGCCGGCGCCGGTTTCCATCTTCATGTTGGGGGTCATCCATGCCATAGCGCCCTTTTCGCACTTGATGGACTCTCCGCTCTCAAGATAAACGATTACGACGGGCAGCGGCTCGCCTTTGATCTCATACCTCATAAAAAGCTCCTTTTCATATAAAAAATTGCCAATGAATGTATATTTATTATACAGTAATTTTGTCCGTCTGTCAATACCTTTTTCGACGAAATAACAATATTTTACACTATTATTACACTGTTCGCAGCGACATTATAATAATATACGCCCATGTTATCGCAAGCGTTGGGCTGACTCCCCTGCCGCCCAGGATAATAGCCGCGCCGCACAGCACAGCTGAGAGGACTCCGCTCCAGAAAAGTATGCAGTCCACATGCTCGGGGCGTGCGTGGGACAGCACGAACAATTTCAGCAGCCTGCGCCCGTCAAACTCACCTATCGGCAGCATATTGAAGCACCCGGTGAACAGGCTGATCGCCGCCGCTTCCGGGAATCCGCAGGCAGCCATCACCGCAGCCAACAGGAAATTCATCAAGCACCCGGCGGAATACACCGCCGCCTGCACACCAGGGGGAGTGCACTCTGTATCCGGCGCGGAGATACGAATACCGGCACCGTAAAAAGTCACGCTCTCCGGGATTATGCCGCACATGAGCATTACCGCAAGGTGCGCCATTTCATGCGCCGCGCATACCGCCAGAGTGATAAGCCCGAATCCGCCGGAGTCCAGCCAGAAAAACAGCGCCAGCACCGCCACGAAAGTGAAATCCAACCGGAGAGCCGTCCGCTTCAGTTTTAATTCGATCATGGTATATCCTATGCGCCTGCCTCCGGAAAAAGAACAAGCCCCTGCCATTATGACAGGGGCTGCGATGTAATTATCAGTCAGCAAATACCGCGCCGGTATTGGAGGAGGTAACTAACTTCGCGTATCTCTTGAGGTAGCCGTCAAGCTCCTTGGGAGGAAGAATGCCCTTCTCCCTGCGCTTTGCGATCTCCGCGTCGTCAACCAGCAGTGTAATGCTGCGGTTCGGGATATCAATGTGTATCTTATCGCCGTCCTCAACGAACGCGATAAGTCCGCCCTCGGCTGCTTCCGGAGAAACATGTCCGATCGCAGCGCCACGGGAAGCGCCGCTGAAACGTCCGTCGGTGATAAGTGCCACGTTGCCGTCAAGTCCCTTGCCGACGATCGCAGCGGTCGGAGCCAGCATTTCCGGCATTCCGGGGCCGCCCTTCGGACCTTCGTAGCGGATAACTACCACATCCCCCGCCTTGATGGCGCCGCCGAGTATCGCATCACATGCAGCCTGCTCGCCGTTGAATACGCGTGCGGTTCCGGTGAAGTCCATCATCTCGGGCTTTACTGCGCCCTGCTTTACTACGGAGCCGTGCTCTGCGAGGTTACCGCTCAAGATTGCAATTCCGCCGTCCTTGCGGATCGGGTCATCGACCTTGTGAACGATCACGCCGTCAGCATCCTTAGCCTTAGCAATACGGTCAGCCTGGGTGCCGGATACTGTCAGCACATCGGTATTCACATGTCCGCCCTTGGAAAGCTCGCGGATAACAGTCTGGATTCCTCCTACGGCATTCAGGTCGGTGATGAACACACTGGAAGCAGGATTCAGCTTCGCCAGCTGCGGAGTCTTTCTGCTCATCTGGTCGATGTCGTCTAGGGTGATGTCTACCTTAGCTTCGTGCGCAATGGCAAGCAGGTGGAGTACGGTATTGGAGGAAGCGCCGATAGCCATATCGGTAGCCAGCGCATTCAGCATATTCTTCTTGGTGAGGATATCAAGCGGACGGATATTCTGCTTTACAAGCTCGACAGCGCGCTCGCCGGATTCCTTCGCAAGTCTGCGGCGTGCGGAATTTACTGCAGGCTCAGTTCCGGCGGTAGGAAGTGCAAGTCCGAGCGCCTCGGTCAGGCAGTTCATGGAGTTCGCGGTGTACATACCGGAGCAGCTGCCGCAGGTGGGGCATGCGTTGTCCTCAAAGTCCTTGATCACATCGTCGCCGATCTCGCCGTTGGAGTACTGACCGATAGCCTCATAGATCTCGGAATAGCCCACGCGCTTGCCCTGTACGCAGCCGGGGTTCATAGGACCGCCGCTGCAGAAGATGGCAGGCAGGTTCATTCTGGCAGCCGCCAGCACCATTCCGGGAACGATCTTGTCGCAGTTCGGAATGAACACAACACCGTCCAAGGGATGTGCAGTCAGCATTACCTCAATGGAATCGGCAATCAGCTCTCGGGAAGCCAGGGAATATCTCATACCCTTGTGGTTCATTGCAAGTCCGTCGCATACGCCGATGGTGAAGAACTCAAACGGAACACCGCCTGCGTTTCTGATACCGTCCTTGACTGCGCGGGAGATCTCGTGCAGGTGCATATGACCAGGAACATAGTCGCTGGCAGCACAGACTACAGCGATGAAAGGTCTGTGCATTTCGCTGTCGGTTACGCCCAGAGCCTTGAGTATCGCTCTGTGAGGAGTCTTTTCAACGCCCTCTTTGATAAGATCACTTCTCATGATGTTTCCTTTCCGCCCGTTTTCGGGTTATCTTTATTTATTGCAGGATCTGTGCAGCATTGCCGCGCCGATTATTCCTGCGTCATTACCGAGGGAGCATATCACGATCCCGGTATTTTTAGCGCTTCTCTTGGAGTAGACCTGCTCCGCCACCGCCTTTTTCAGCGGAATCAGCAGAGTATCGCCCTCGTTGCATACTCCGCCGCCGATACACAGAATATCCGGCTGGAATATATTAATAACATTCGTAATACCTACCGCGAGGTACTTTACAAACAGGTCGGTGACGAGCTTTCCGGCTTCGTCGCCCTGCTTCATTGCCTGGTATGCTGTCCTTGCGCTGGCCCTGCCATCCTGCTTTATCATCTTCGCCATAAGGCTCTCAGGGTATTTCCCGGCAAACTCCAGGGTGGTATTCACCAGACCCGTTGCGGAGGAATACGCCTCAAAGCAGCCCCGGCGTCCGCAGGTACAGGGTCGTCCGTCCACGACAATGACCGTATGCCCGATCTCGCCGCCGGCAAAATTGGAGCCGCTGTATATCTTCCCGTCGATGATTATTCCGGAGCCTACGCCGGTCCCAAGAGTTATCACCACCGCGGAATCCGCGCCCTTTGCCGCGCCGGCGCAATACTCGCCGTATGCTGCGGCGTCCGCGTCGTTGCCGAGATATGTGGGCACCCCGAACTTTGCCTCGATGTCAGTGCGCAGGGGCGCATTGACGAATCCCAGATTGTTGGAGTACTCCACCACGCCGGTCGCCTGGTTGCAGGTGCCCGGGCAGCCAATACCGATGGAATCCAGCTGCTGCGGAGTTATTCCGGCTTCTGCGCAGGCAAGCTCCGCAGCGCGGATTATATCCGCAAGTATCTCGGAATACGGTCTGGGGGAATTTGTCTTGACCTTGGAACGCGCGATTATCTCGCATTCCTCATTCACTACGCCGCATGCGATATTTGTGCCGCCGATGTCTATGCCGAGGTGCTTTGCCATATTACGCCTCCTGTCAGATGATGTCGGTGAGGATTATCATGCCCTTTCCGGAAACCGTGTAATCGCCGGTCCCTGCGCTGATGAACAGGCTGTCGCCCTTCCTTGCGGTCGCCTTATCAGAGCCGGCAGCAACTTCGAAAGTGCCGTCCAGCACCAGCAGCGAGTTGAAGGAACCTTCACCAGCGGTGAGCCTGGTGGTTCCGTCAAGCTCAAGCTTGTTCACATTGAAATACTCGCAGGAGCGCAGCAGAGTTTCAGTGCCGCCCTGGATAGACGTGGGAGCGCCCTGGGCTGTAGTGGGATACTTCGGCGGAACAAGATTTGTAACGTCCTTAGCCTTCTCAACGTGGAGTTCACGGGGCTTGCCGTCCTTGCCCACTCTGCCGTAATCGTAGATTCTATAAGTAGTATTGGAGTTCTGCTGTATCTCCGCTATGAGGATTCCCTTGCCGATTGCGTGAAGCGTGCCGCTCTCAATGAAGAATACATCGCCCTTATGTACGGGAACGTTGTTTGTAACCTCCAGGAGTGTGTTGTTTGCAATACGCTCGGCGAATTCCTCTTTGCTTATCTCGTGCTTGAAGCCGTAGAGCAGCTCAGCGCCGGGATCGCAGTCTACGATGTACCACATCTCGGTCTTGCCGTACTCTCCCTCGACTCTCAGCGCGTAATCATTGGAGGGGTGCACCTGAACGGAAAGGTTGTCCTTTGCGTCGATGAGCTTTATCAGCACCGGGAAGTACTCAAAGCGGTCGCAGTTCTTGCCCAGAACGGCGGACTTACCCTTTGCTTCGATGTAATCCGAAAGTGTCTTTCCGTCGAATTCACCGCCGACGATCATACTCTGACCGTCCTTGTGGCAGGAAAGCTCCCAGCTTTCTGCAATCTTGTCGGAGTCAAGCTCCTTGCCGTATTCCTCACGGAGTCTGTTTCCGCCCCAGATGTAATCCTTGCAGGGCGCTTTCAGCTTTAATATTGCCATATTTATGTATCCTTTCTTAATAGCCAAGGTTTTCGTTGACGATAATTACCTTTATTCTGTCCCTGACGCGCTGCTGCGCCATGCGGACATAGGAGCAGCATATCCTGCCCTTGCTGCGGCAGCGGGCGCAGTTCCCGGTGATCTCGCAGGGAGTGCCGGAATTCAGCCGCTTGGTGTTAAGCGGAGCAGCGACCTGCTCCACGCGATGGACGGCTTCCTCCATGTTCTTAACCAGCTTGTTCACGCCGACGATGAGGACCACCTGCGTGGGACCGTAGATCATTGCGGCCACGCGGTTTCCCCTGCCGTCCACGTTGTAAAGCTCGCCTTCCTCGGTGACAGCGTTGCTGCTTGCAAAGAACGTGTCGGAAACAAAAGCCTTGTGCAGAATATCCTCCACTTCCTCGGGAGTCGTGCCCTCGGAGCGGTCAAGGTATATCCCCCTGAACTCCGTCATCAGCAGCTGCTTCACGCCGGATTCCTCCAGGGTCACGGAACCGCCGGCGGTTATCAGACGGTCGTCCTTCACCAGGGAACGCACCAGGTCGTGGAGCTGCTCCCGGCTCTCGGCGTAATACGCCTTCATGTTGTTCTTTTCAAGCGCCGCCATTGTGCGCTGTATTCTCTCCTGCATGTTATCTCCTTATTCTGACTGTCCGGATTTCTGACGGATAGTGACGAGGGAATTGTCGGAAATCGTGAAGCTTCCGTCGTCGTTGTACTCTCCATAGGGAACGTAGTACTCCGCAGGATTTATACCGTACTGTATCGTGTTCAGCATTGCCGCCTTACTGTGCTTATAGCGGTCGAGAGTAAGGTCCGTTTCCGCATTATCGATGATATTTGAAGCATAGACGTCCAGCAAGGAGCTGTCGATATAGGTAACATTCTGGTTTACAAGTTCAATGAGGATTGAGCCTATCATGTTGAATCTGTAGCTTTCGCCCTCATCGAAATCCGCAAGCATGATATATCTGAAGAGCCTTTCCGCAGTGAATATCTGCTTGCCTGAGTTTATCGCCTCGACCTCCGCGCCGTCATTGATGAGCAGCGTTTTTGCAACATCGTATTCCACGTTGCCAAATGTAGAAAAAAGGTTCATAAGGCTGTTGCGCGTGAAGCGGATATATCCGTCAAACTTTACGCCCAGCACATCGGAAACAGCGCTGACAACTCCGGAGCCGCCCTGTGCCGCATACACATTCGGAAGCGTTCTTCCGGCGGAAGCCAGGGCAATACCATCGTTCAGCGGAATATAAGTGAGTCTGTTCTCAACCGCGTCGTACATCGCCGCAATGAACAGCGACGGCATATCACTCTCGGAATCGGATATCATTGTAAGAACAGCCATGTTCATGCCGGAGTCCGGGACAAAATCCTCGGAAAGCGTGCCATTTGTGTTCAGCCCTGTTTCGGTGCTCTCCGAGAATATGAAATCCTTGAGGGAAATTACTGCCATGATTATCATTGCCAGGGTGATTCCGAATGCTATGAAGTATATATACCAGTTACTTTTTCTGCGTACTGCCATGTTCTCGCCTTTCGTCTGCTCTTCAATTTTTCAGCTGTATTTCCGAAAAGGTATTGAATTTTTCCGGAATAAGTAATATAATATGTAAGGTATATCTGAAAATCTGCGGCATAGTTTATATTACGCGGAGCAAGTCCGCCGTGAAGCTATTATTCAATAACGTACACCTCTTTTATTATACCACACTTTTTCAGAAATTTCAACACATTGAGGAGCGAACATGAAGAATTTTTATCACAGAACATGGGCGGAAATAGATCTCGACGTCCTGAAAAAGAATATAGATATTATCCGCGGATACGCAGGCGGAAAGGATATAATTGCCATCGTCAAGGCAAACGCATACGGGCACGGCGACGCAGGCACCGCAAAGGCGCTCAACGGCTGCGGCGTAAAGCACTTCGCCGTATCCAACCTTTGGGAAGCGCAGAATCTCTCCTCCGCAAAGGTGGAAGGCGACATTCTCCTCTTCGGCTACTGCGATATTCCCCTCGTCATCGAAAACGCTGACAAGAATTATATATTCACCGTGGGCAGCGTTCCCTATGCGGAGGAACTTTCGGCGGCTGCCGTAAAGGCTGGCGTGAAAGTCCCCGTGCACATCAAGTTCGACACCGGAATGTCCCGCGTCGGCATAACCACCGGCGAGGAAGCGGACAGAATACTTTCGCTGCCGGGTCTGGACTGCCGCGCCGGGTACACTCACTTCGCCGTGGCGGATTCCCTTGAGCAGGAGGACGAGGAATTCACACGCCTGCAATACAAGCGCATTGCGGATATCTGCAAGCCGCGCGGAATCCCCATGCACTGTCAGAACAGCGGCGGAATACTCTTCCACAAGGATTTCGGCGCGGATTTCGTCCGTGCAGGAATAGTGATGTACGGACACCGCCCCAACATCGAATATCCGCTCCCCGACGGAATAAGCTCGATATTCAGCCTGAAATCCGTAATAAGCCAGATCAAGACAATACAGCCCGGCGACACGGTAAGCTACGGCAGAACATTCACCGCCGACAAGCCAACCCGGCTGGCGCTTATCCCCTGCGGCTACGCGGACGGCTTTAACCGCAAGCTTTCCGGAAAGTGGAACGTACTCGTCTGCGGTAAGCCGGCGCCCGTCTGCGGTAGGATCTGCATGGATCAGACGATGATCGACATCACTGACATTCCCGAAGCAAAGATAGGCGACGTGGTGACGGTGTATTCCAACGAAACCTTCGGCGGATCCTCCATCGACCATGCTGCGGAGATCGCCGACACCATCTGCTACGAACTGCTGTGCTGTATCGGCACCAGGGTCCCACGGCTCTACATTGAGAACGGCGAGGAAAAGGACCTGCTCCGCTATCTCTGATAACAAAAAACTCCTGCGGCGCAAACCACAGGAGTTTTTCTTAGCCCTTCCAGAGGGGTATTGAGCAGCCCACAAAATGGCTGAAGTACAATAACGCGTCATCGTACTCCCAGTCGTCGATAGTGGATTCATCGTCGGTCAGGATCTCGTACATATTCTCCCAGGCAACGTCTGCAATGAGATCGTCGTTTGCATTGCCGTTCTTATAGGAGATATCCTCGGCGGACTTTATCAGCACGTCATAATAGTTGGAGTTCTCCAGCAGGCTGTTCTGCGGCTTAGCCGCGCTGACTACCTTGCGGTTGTTCATGAACATGCTGCTGTCGATTCCGGAAAGCTTCCTCATGCTCTTCGCGTTCCGGCAGGTGTACTCGAGGAACCTTTTCGCCTGGGAACGGCTGTTGCAGGTCTTGGCGACACCTATGTATGTTCCGCCCCAGTACCAGCCGCCGGGTCCCTCGCAGATGGCGAGCCTTCTCGTTTCCGAAGCGTCCTTGCCGTCGTTGAACGCGCCGTTCGCCATGTAGCTCAGTACGCTTCCCTCGCTGTCCATAAGTCCCCAGGTGGGAACGAACTCGCCGAGCGCGGTTCCGTCATATATGCTGTTGAACCAGGGCGCGTCCCACATAGCGGTATTTCTGACTGACTTGTCGGACTTCATCACTCTCATGAGATCAAGAAAATCCCTCATTTTAGTATCGTCGAGATCTCCGTCCTTTACCCAGGCGGTCGGGTTACATCTGAAGGCGTTCCACATTCCCTGATAGGTGGACTGAATCGCCACCGCATTGTCGGATTTCTCGGCGAGCAGCTTTCCTGTTTCCGCGAAGTCGTCCCAGCTGCTGATGAGCACGCCCATCTCCTCCGGGGAATCCACGCCGAGATACTGCTCCGCGAGGTCAGCCCGGTACAGGAATGCGCCGGGGCACGCGTTGTAGGACACCGCCTTCAGATCTCCCCTGAAGGAGCCAACATCGAGCGTGTATTCGAACGCATTCGGGAAATCCTCCCGGGTCAGCCCGAGGCCGGACAGCGGCGCAGTCAGCTTTTTGTTGGAGATGAAGTCCCCCATCCAGCCGTTTTCCATGATGATAAGGTCGGCGTCGCCCTTGCCGGAGGTGATATAATCCTTATAGCCTACCCTGGCATTTGCAGTATTATCGCCGCAATACACCAGCTCAACGTTTATTCCGGTGTCCTCTTCAAAGGCGGCGACGATCTCCGGGATCTCTGAATTCTGCTCCCAGGACAGTATAGTCAGCGTTTTGTCCGTATTCGGCAGAAGTCCGCTGCCAACGGAAACCGCCTTGGAGAAGCTTCCGTAAACCGTCTTGCCGTCCTGCTTCGTGTACGCCCTCACCCGGTAGCTTCCCTTCGCCGGAGCCTTGGCGGAGTACTTCAGCTTTGCGGTGGTCTTTACCAGCTTGTACGACCTGCCGTCGGCGGAATAATACACCTTGTACCCGTCCGCCCCGGACTGTTTGTTCCAGGTCAGGACTACCTTCCCGTTGCTGGTTTTGAGTGAAACCGTGGGCTTCCCGAGGGCACTATTCACAGCGAGGTATTCCTGCTCCACGGTGGAGGTCACGGTACCCGTCGCGGATTCCGCGGAAGCGGTTCCGCAGGCGGAAACCGCCATCACAGCGGCGGCAAACATCGCCGTCAGTCTTTTCACAGAACTCATATTACTGTTCCTTTCATATAACCATTCCCGGTGCGTGGCAACATTACTTGCACCTCAAATGTATTATATCACCAGATACAGCATTTGTCAACAGAAACGGCGCTGAAATATTCAGCGCCGTCCGGATATTATATTTACTTCTGCTCCTCGGAATTCTTCCGGAGTCTGAGCGACTGCCTTGGAGGCTCGATCTCGGGCGGCTCCTGGTATTCCGGCGCCTCGAACCAGAACGTACTTCCCTGACCGACAGTGCTGTCCGCGCCGTAGGCGAATCCGTGCTGCTCCAGCACGTTCTTTACGATGGAAAGCCCGATTCCGCTGCCCATCTTGGCACGCTTGTGGGTCTTGTTCCGCTCGCTGACCTTGTAGTACCTGTCCCAGATATAGGGGAGGTACTCCGGAGCGATTCCGTCGCCGTGATCCGTTACCTCAAAACGCATAAGTCCCGGTGCCTTACGGTACAGCCTTACTATGACCGTGTTATCGTCGCCGGTGTATGTCACCGCATTGTTTATCAGATTGTATACCACCTGCTCAAGCTTGGTGATATCGGCGTTGATCATTATCCCCGCGTCGGCGTGAAGCTCGATGATTATTCCATCGTTCTCCTTGAGGATATCGAACCGGGAAATCACGCCGGAAAGCCGCTCGGACAGATCGAACACGGAACGGTTGATCTCGGTGACTCCTGCCTGGAGCTTGGACAGGTCGAGGATATCGTTTACCAGGGACGAAAGGCGGTCCGTTTCGTCAATGATTACCTTGAGGTGCTTCGCGCGCTTCTCCGGATTGTCGCCGGAAAGATCGCGTATCATCTCGGCATACGCCTTTATCATCGTGAGCGGAGTGCGCAGGTCGTGGGAAATATTCGCCATCAGCTCCCGGCGGAGGTCGTCGGATTTCGCGATCTCTTTTGAAGCGTCCTGAAGCGTAGCAGCCAGCTGACGTATCTCGTTAAAGTCCTTATCGTCAATGGTCGCGTCAAACTTGCCTTTAGGCAGTTCCTTGGCGTGCTTGTTTATCCTGATGATAGGATTCGTCAGCCTGTTCGCGAAAAACAGCGATATGAATATCGTCAGCATCATAATAATGATAGCAACAAACAGGAACTGCCGCTGGAATATCGCCATGGTGGAACCTACCGGCTCCATGTAGCTGCAAATGAAAATGAACGCCTGGGGATCGTCACGGCTGCCGATGTAGGTGCACATCGTGAGCACGGTGTTGTTCTCGCGCTCGTCACGGAACTTCTCGTAATACACGCCGCTGTCGGAAGCCAGCGCAGCGGCGCGATACTGGGACTTATCCAGCTGATACATCGACTGACTGCCGCCGAGGTAGTCAACATACCCACGGTAATGCTCCGTGGTTATTTCAATGTACATCTTGTTCTTCCAGGCAATTTTGGTTACCCGGTTGCTTAAATCGGTGCCCGTGGCGCTGTCAACATTCCAGCTTGCCTTGATGTATGCCATTGCCTCCGCGATCTCGTAGGACTTCATCCACTCGTAGAACATCGGGAACATGGCGATAAGGAAGATGTATGTGAACGCCAGCATAGCCAGGACTATCGCCTCAAAGCGCACCCAGACGTTGAACTTTATGCTCCTGAGGAATTTCATCAGTTAGCCTCGAACTTGTACCCCATACCGCGCAGAGTTACGATGTAGTTGCGATACGGACCGAGATTGTTGCGCAGCATCTTGATATGCGTGTCTATCGTGCGGTCGTCGCCGAAGAAATCGTATCCCCACACCTCTTCCAGCAGCTTGTTCCGGGTGAGCGCGATATTCTTGTTGCGCACGAGATAGAAAAGCAGGTCGTATTCCTTGGGGGTGAGATTCGCCTTCACACCGTCGATATATACGTCCCGGGAGGTGAAATTGATCTCAAGTCCGCCGAACTTGACCGTTTCCGGAGCAGGTGCAGCAGCTGCCGCGAAAGCGCCGGAATTCCGCTTGACGATCGCATTTACCCTCGCCATGACCTCCTTCGGGGAGAACGGCTTCACAACATAGTCATCGATCCCCAGCTCGAATCCGAACAGCTTGTCGTATTCCTCGCCCCTCGCTGAGAGCATGAGCACGGGGATCTGCTTGATCTTGCGGATCTCCTTGCAGGCGGAGTACCCGTCCAGGCGTGGCATCATCACGTCCATAATGATTATGTCGTAGTCGTTGTTCTTCACCATCTCCACTGCCTGCATTCCGTCGCATGCCTCGGATACCTGATGTCCCTCGAACTCGGCGTATTCCTTGATGACTTCGCGGATATTCTCTTCATCGTCAACAACAAGAATTCTGTACATGATATCATCTCCTATAGTCGTTGTAGTGCTAACCGTTTCTTTTCACAATAGATTTTTCTGCTTAAATCAGGCGCTCTTTGTAAAGAACGCCGATTCGGGATTTACCCTTCTGTGCTGATAATTATACCACGCAAATATGACGGGGCTGTGAAAGTATGCTGAATTTTAGCAGTCTGCTCCGGATTTTTCCCCGAAGAACTTCACGACCTCCATCAGCATGATGTCGATAAGGTCCGGCGTATCCGCGTTGTAGAACTCCATGCCCGGCTCCGAGAACTGAACGTAGTCATCGTGGCTCTCAGGAACTCCAGGAAGCGACATGGTAAGTATAACCCTGCCGTTTGCGTCGCGCATATCAAATCTGCCGCCGCTCTCCTGGACGAAGCGCTTGATTATCGGTATGCCGAATCCCATACGCTGGAAGCTGAAGTTGATGTCAACCTTGTCCTTGAAATCCTTGTTCGTGAACATGATATTCTCGTTGATCACCTGGATCTCAACGAACGCCCTTCCGTGCTCCGTCCGGCGGTACACTGAAAGGATCGGCTCGGTGTCCCTCGGGGAATACAGCAGCGCGTTCTGGAGCGCGTTCATCAGCGCCACCATCGCCCGGTGGCTGTTTACCCGGATATTCAGATCCTCCAGTTCCACCAGGACGTCGATGTGCCTGCCACACTTGGCGAGAGCTGCGTTGCACTTATCCCCCAGCACCCGGCAGAGATCCGCCGCATCAGTGACATACGCCGGGTGCTCGTTGTAAAGCATGTTGGCGTACTCGTAAGTATTGCGGCACACCGTCGATATGTTCGCCATGGCGCCCTCTATCGCCAGCGCTTCGCTGAGCAGCGGATAGTCCTTCTCCTTCATCGAGCGCTGCCGGAGCCGCTTCGCCGCACGCCATATGTCCGTGGAACTGTACTCCACGGCGTTGAACATCGGAAGAATCGCCGAGGCAAGGTCGGCGCGCTCCGCCAGCGGCCGCAGATCCTCCAGGGTGAATGTTTCGACCAGGTAGGCGTCGCTCTCCCCTGCGCTGTTCTTGACCGGCATGATACGGCAGCCGTAAATGTGCTCGCCCCGGGCAATGGAGGCACGCGTGATCTCATGCATAGGGTTCGGGATAGGATCCCGGACGATATACAGTAGGTTCTCGCCGACCTCTATGACCGAGCTTCCAATTACGCATTTCAACGTGCTGTCAAGCACCGCAATCCTGTCCTCACAGCCGCTGAACAGCGACATGTAAGGCGCAGTCAGCTTCTTGTAGTCTATCATGCGCCACCGTCACTTCATGAGTTCTTCCATTTCGTCGATAAGCTCACCGAACAGCTTCAGCGCGTCGGTGACGGGCTTGGTGGAGGTCATGTCCACGCCTGCGCCCTTCAGCAGCGAGATAGGATCCTTGGAGCAGCCGCCGCTCAGGAATCCGATATAGTCCTTCACCGCCGGAGCGCCCTCCTTGAGAATACGCTGGCTGAGCGCGATCGCCGCAGAAAATCCGGTCGCGTACTGGTACACATAGTAATTGTAGTAGAAGTGCGGAATGCGCGCCCACTCCATGTCCAGTTCGTGATCTATCACGATATCCTCGCCGTAGTACAGGATATTCAGCTGTCTGTAGAGTTCACAGAGCACGTCTGCTGTAAGGCTCTCGCCGTTCTCCGCCTTCTCATTGATCATCAGTTCGAACTCCGCAAACATGGTCTGGCGGTAAAGCGTCGTGCGGAACTGCTCCAGGAAGTAATTTATAAGGTATGCCCGGCGCTTCTTGTCCGTGGTTATCCTGAGCAGGTGCTGCATGAGCAGGCTCTCGTTGCAGGTGGAAGCTACCTCCGCCACAAAGATGACGTAGTCCGCATAAACCACCGGCTGGTTCTTATTGGAAAGGTAGGAGTGGATAGCATGACCCATCTCGTGCGCCAGAGTGAATTCGCTGTCAAGGGTGTCCTTGTGGTTCAGCAGAACATACGGGTGTACTCTCGCGCCGGCGGAATACGCGCCGCTGCGCTTCCCCTCGTTCTCGTAAACGTCTATCCAGCGGTCCTTAATACCCTGGCTGAATATCGCGCGGTAGTCCTCGCCCATCGGCGCCAGGGAGTCGTAGACCTCCTGCTTTGCCTGCTCGAACGGGATCTTCACCTCAATGTCGCTGACGATGGGAGCATACAGGTCGTAGGCATGCAGCTCGTCAACGCCCAGCAGCTTCTTGCGGAGCTTCACATACTTGTACATATAGTGCATGTTCTCGTGGACTGCCTCAATAAGCTGCTTGTAAACCTCCACAGGAACCTCGTTACCGTCGAGCGCCGCCTGGAGCGTGCTGTCGTACTTCCTCGCCCGGGCGCGGAACGTCAGGCACTTCACCTGGGAAGCCAGAACAGCCGCAGATGTGTTCCGGAAGTTCTCATAAACGCCGTACAGGCTCTCGAATGCGGATTTGCGCAGCTCACGGTCGTTGGAATGCATGAGCGGAATGTAGCTTCCGTGAGTTACCTGGTGCTTGTTCCCGTCCTTGTCGGTGGCGTCCGGGAATTTCAGGTCGGCGTCGTTGAACATCGAGAAGATGTTGTCCGGGGATCCGGTCATTTCGCCGGTCAGTGCCATAATACGCTCCTCCGCCTCGGAGAGAATGTGCGCGCGTTTGCGGCGCACTCTGTCAATGCACAGGCGATAAAGCTCCATTTCCGGCTGCTCCCGGAAGAAACGCTCCATGGTGTCGTCGTCTATCGAGAGTATCTCGGGGGTCACGAACGCTGCGGCGCCGGAAATGCCAACAAACAGCATTTCCAGACGGCTGACCATGTCCTGGTACTTCGCGTCCCGGGTATCCTCGTCATTCCTGCGTTGGGCGTAGTTAATAAGGCTCTCCAGCAGGACGGTCATATCGTCGTCCGCCCGGAGGTATTCCAGCAGCTTTGCGGAATCCGTGCTCAGCAGACCCTTATATGACGCGATCTTTTCCGGCATTTCCTTTGCCCTGGCAAGATCCTGCTCCCACGCCTCGTCAGTGGCGTACATATCCTCGATAGCCCACTTGTCCTTTTCGGGGATATCGCTTCTCTGCGGAATTCTCTCTGACATATCATATCTCCTTTGATTATTTCATGCGTTTGGAAATCTTCGGCTTGAGTACTTTTTCGTAGAACGGGAAGAACAGCCCCAGAAACAGATCATACATAACGAACGCAGCCGCGCCCAGTCCCAGGAGCACCCACTGCCCGTACTGACCGAATTCGCCCATATCCTCCAGCAGCTGATCCATGCCGAACAGATTAATCAGGACGAAATAGCAGGATACCGCCGCCACGGCGTAGAGCGCGAGCTTAACGACCCAGCGCAGCACAGCCGCCTTCAGCTTCATGATATACTGCCTTACTATAGGATAATACCCCAGCAGGAAAATAAACATCATGCTGGCTTCGTAATTTGCGGTGAACAACATTGTCAGCAGTCCCACAGCGGCAAAGCAAGCCATGCCATACCGGACTCCGAGCCTTTCCCGGACTATCCAGACAAGCACACCGGCGACCATCGGGCTGACGTATTCGAACCCTGGTATCATGCCAAGGCAGAACATCATCGCTACGGCAAGACCGCTCATTATGCCGCACAGCGACACAATATAAGCAATACCCACACCTTGTCTGTCAGCCATTCAGCGCCTTCTCCTGACCGTAGTATTTCATGCTCTCCTCCTTGCGCTCCCTGCCGACTTTCAGAAGTTCCTTGAGGGTGGGCTTATCGTCGTTCACCATTGCGTCGCGGTATTCCGTCAGATTTTCGATGATGGTGTTTATCTCGAACAGCAGCGCTTCCTTGTTGCAAAGGAACAGGCTGCTCCACATCTCCTCGTTCAGCTTTGCCACACGGGTGAGATCAAGGAAGCTGCCTGCGGAGAATCCGTCTGCACGCAGCAGCGACGGACTCTTGACATAAGCGTTGGATACAACGTGCGCCAGCTGGGAGGTGAACGCGATATTTATATCATGCTGCTCGGCGGTGGCTATGACCACCTGTCCGAATCCCATGCAGCTGCCCAGAGTGGAAACAAGGTCCACAACGATCTGCGGAGTGTTCTCCGTCGGCGTCAGAATGTAGCTTGCCTTCACGAACATGTCCGGCTTGGAGTAGTCAAATCCGGAGTTCTCGGTGCCTGCCATCGGGTGGGTGCCCAGGAAGTACACGCCCTTCTCCTCCAGCACCGGAGTGCACCTGCTGACAACGTATCCCTTCACGCCGCCCACATCAATGACGATGGAGCCTTTCTTGAAACGGTCCGCGTTATTCTTCACGAACTCCACTGTGGGCACGGGATAGAGCGCGACTATAGTGAGGTTAGCCTCGCCTAAGCGCGTTTCATCAATTATCTCATCTATAGCGCCCTGCTCAAGTGCCTTCTTCTCAGTTTCGTGGTCTGCGTCGATTCCCATTATGTGGTGGAATGTATTCGCCTTCAGCGCCTTGCAGAAAGATCCGCCGATAAGTCCGAGTCCAACAACTGCAATATTCATTTTATCTTTCCTTTCGCAGGAATGCCCCTGCATGAATTTTCACTCTATATTTTACCACATTCCCGGAAAAATTGCAACCACTTTGATGATTTTTGCACAAAAAAGCGGCACATGTTGCAATGCGCCGCTGAGTATTATTCTAAATTCATCGTTTCCTTGCTTTCCTCGACGGGGATCTCCTGGGGCTCCTCCGCTGCCGGGCGCAGCTTGTCGATAACATCAAGGAACAGATTCTGTATCACACGATTGAAGTCGATACTGATGTCAAGTATCTTGGATTCCTCCGCGAATCCGCCAGCCATGGAGCGGTGTCCGCCGCCGCTGCCCACGGTCTGGAGCGCCTCCTCGGCGATCGTTCCGGCGTTCAGTTCGTCAAGCTCGGAGCGCACCGAAAACTTGAAGCCGTTCTCCTTTCGGGAATAAACTACCGCAAAGGTCACGACGTCCAGGTTCAGGATAAAATCAGACACAGTCGCGACAAATGCGTCCGCGCACGGGAAATTCAGGAACGCAAACGCAACGCCGTTAAAAATGTCGATGTTCTTCATGGAATCCACGAAAGCTTCCAGCTCGTCGTACTGTATAACTCCGCTCTGGAACTTGCGGATAAGCTGGTTGTCGGCAATCGGAAACAGGTACCGATACACGTCGATGTCCAGCTCGGTGACTCCCCGGGTGAAATCCGCGGTGTCCATTTTAAGCCCATAAAGAAGCGCTGTCGCGACATCTCGAGGCATGTCCATCTTGTAGGACATGTAGTAATCCGCAATGAGCGTTGCACAGCTTCCGACGATACGGATATCCTTGTATTTGTAATCCGCAGGACAGAAGGTGGGGTGGTGGTCAATACAGGCTACCTCATCGCCGATCAGGTCAAGGATATTCGCGTTGCCCTTCTGGGAATCCACCGTGATGATGTAGTCCTCACTAGTCATATCCTTCAGATCGGAGGCGACCGTCATCTTGATGCCGAACTCCGCAACCATATTGGCTGTGGCAGTGCGCTCAATATTTCCGTGATGACAGATCGTGGTGGGTATCTTGAATCGCTCCAGAAGCACCTGAAGTCCGTAGGCACTGGCGATTGCGTCAGGGTCCGGGAAATTGTGCGTCTGGATAAAAACCCTGTGTCCTTTTAACAATGTAATGAGTTCACTAAGCTTCGGGGACATGAAGGTCCTCCTCGATGTTTATTTAGGCATTTTAGGTAAACCGCGAAATGTAACCTAACACCCATAAAGCAATATCTAAGCCCTATTATCACTATTTTATCACACAATCAATTAAATTGCAATAGTTTTCTTCAAATATCCTCACCGATATTATGTGAAATTTACATAAATCCGCCGCATTTCACCCGGCTTTATGAAAGCACTAGAGGAAGTTACAAAGCGGTATACCATGATTTGTGCAAATTAACAGAACCCCGGTTGTTAGGTCACGGCAAAATCTATTTCATAAAAGTATTGACAAGCGACCCCCGATAAGCTATAATATATCGTAATGATATGTTTTATAAGATAAGGAGCAGCACAATGCTTAATCAGTTTTCAAGAACAGAACTCATTTTCGGAAAAGAAGCCATGGAAAAGCTGGCGAACTCCCGGGTGGCAATATTCGGAATCGGCGGTGTAGGCGGATTTACCGCGGAAGCGCTTGCCAGAAGCGGAGTCGGCACCCTTGACCTCATCGACGACGACCGGGTATGCCTTACCAACATCAACCGGCAGATATTCGCGACCCGCAAGACTGTCGGAAAGCTCAAGATCGACGTCGCAAAGGAACGCCTTCTTGAGATAAACCCGGATATGACGATCAACACATACAAGACGTTCTACATGCCGGAAACCGCAGATCAGTTTGACTTCACGCGGTACGACTACGTTGTGGACGCCATCGACACGGTCACCGGAAAGATAGAGCTTGTCATGAATGCGAACAAGTGCCGCACTCCGATAATATGCTCGATGGGCGCAGGCAACAAGGTGGACCCCACGCGATTCCAGGTGGCGGACATCTACAGCACCTCCGTCTGCCCTCTTGCCCGGGTAATGCGCTATGAGTTGAAGAAGCGCGGAATACGCAAGCTGAAGGTGGTGTATTCCACCGAGAAGCCCATGACCCCCGTGGACGACATGGCGATAAGCTGCAAGCAGCACTGTATCTGCCCTCCCGGAACTGCGCGCAAGTGCACTCAGCGCAACCAGGTGCCCGGAAGCAACGCGTTCGTTCCCTCCGTGGTGGGACTCATAATAGCCGGCGAAGTCATAAAGGACATCACCGGAGTAAGAGGAGTGAAGTAATGCACGCCGTCAATCCCAACATTCAGCCCGAAGCGCAGCGCCTGCTGGATTATCTCTGCGATATCCGTGGGAAGAAGATTATTCTGGGTCAGCACACTCAGACCCTGGCGCAGGAGGAGCTGCAATACATCAGCGACGTGACCGGGAAGCTTCCTGCATTGTGCGGATTCGAACTGCTGGGCTACTCACCGAATATCCGCCCTGAGGATTCCGGCGAGGAATGCATGGAGGAAGTCCTCCTTGCCCGGGGAACTCTCCGCCGGGCGTGGGACTGGGCGCGCAGGGGCGGTATCATCACCTTCACCTGGCACTGGTTCTCTCCGCTGGGCGGCAGGGACAAGTCCTTTTTCTCCGTGAACACGGATTTCAGCGCTGCAAGAGCAGCACAGCCCGGGACAGCCGAGAATGCGGCTCTGCTGAACGATCTGCACTACATGGCAGGTATTCTGCGACCGTTCTGCGACGAACATATTCCGATACTCTGGAGACCGTTCCACGAATCGGAAGGCGACTGGTTCTGGTGGGGGCGCGACGGCGCAGCACCGGGCAGGGAGTTGTACAGAATCATGTACGACCGCTTCGTGAATAAGCACCATCTCGACAACCTGATATGGGTGCACAACTCCCCCAAGGCGGTGAACTACCCCGGCGACGATGTGGTGGACGTAATTTCCCGGGATCTCTATCCGCCGGAGCACCAGCACACCGACCTCGCGAAGGAATATGAGGAAATGCGCACAGTAACTCAATCCGACAAGCTCTGCGCCATCGGTGAGATAGGCACGATTCCCGATGTGCCGGCTCTTACTGAGCACGGAATCCCGTGGTGCTGGTTCATGACATGGTCGCACGATTTCGGCACTTCCGACAGATTCACTTCCCAGAAGGAACTCCGCCGGGCTTATTCCTGCGAAAATGCCGTCACTCTCGACAGACTCCCGGAAATATACCACTTTGAATGATAACAAACCCCGGCATCACGAAAGTGTTGCTGGGGTTTTGTTCGGTAAATCACATTCTAAGCTTACTCGTTTATCATGCCGTTTGTTATACCTCGTAAAAGCAGTATATCACAGTACGGTGTGATAAGTCACAATTAGAAATCCTCCCCTGCGCTGGCAAGGGAGGATAAATACTATTTAGATCAAACCAACCATTCTTTTCAGAACTGCAGAAGCATCCATCGCATTGACATTTCCGTCACCGTTGAAGTCTGCCATAAGCGGGTTCGCACCGCTTTCCAGTCCAACGATATCCTTGAGTACCGCGCTTGCGTCCATTGCGTTCAGAACGCCGTCGTTGGACATATCGCCCGGAAGGTCGCTGAATACGCAGACCATCACGACATACCCGCCCGCCGCGTCAGCGCCGGGAATGATCGCAGAGCCGTCCTTGCCGACCTTTACGCAGCGCTGGAACTCCAGAACTCCGCCGTTCAGCTTGTAAACGTTCGCAAAATGACCCGCGAATACATCGCGGAAGTACAGCTTCAGCTCCGCCGGAACGTTCGTGCCGCCAATTCTGAGATCTGCTCCGAACACGCCGCGGAGCGCGCTGCTGTCCGCATTTCCGGGGAGTATCGCAAACTCCGCCACGGAAGCGGTGCCGACATTCGCGCCGCGTACTACCCAGCTTTTAACGCTGTCGTATACGAACTCTACGGTATGCTTTTTGTCCCTGATCACTTCTGCGATTTTTGCAGGAACGGTGGTATTGCCGTTAAGGGAAATCTTTACGGAGCTGTTATCCGGAAGCGCATCGAGATAGTTATAGATATCATCCCAGCTCATCGCCTTGCCGTCCATCATCGGAGCGCTGTCTGTTTTCTTGTCAGAGCTGGAAGAAGGTCTGCTGCCGCCGCTTCCGCCGCTGCTTCCGCTTCCGCCGCTGTTGCCAGAATTCCTGGTGAATTCAGCAGTTGCAGTCTGGCTGTCATAGCAGTTCTCTCTGACTGCGATCGCCTTTACCGTTGTGTCCCCGGTGACAGTAAACGGTGCAGAATACTCCGTGCTGTTTGCCGTGGGTTCGCTTCCGTCGGTGGTATAGTAGATCTTTGCGCCGTCCTGCGCTGTAATGCTTACCTTAACGGATTTGCTGAACTTCCCACCGTTGGGGGTGATAACGGGAGCGTCAAGCTTTGGAAGATCCCTGACGGTTACTGTAAACGTATCGGAGAACCTTGCTCCGTCCGGGCGGTCAGGGTCGTAAGCGCCGCCGTCAGCGGTGTATGTAACGGTAACAACGACCTTGGAGTTTTTTGCGAGAAGCTCTCCGTTCTCGCCGTAGAAACCGCTTGCAGAAACCCTCGCGTCCGTCATGGAAACGGTTTCCTTGTCATTGCTGTTGTAGGTTATCGTCAGCTCGCCGCCGTCAAGAGAAAGGTTCTGGAGGTAATCCAGCTCGGTCGACGCCGGAAGCTTGCTGATTTTAACGCTGTCGATATAATCCGCTCTGCGCTCCGCCTTTGCCTCAAATATGACGTTGCCGTTCTGGAACTCAATGTCATTCGCCACGATATGACCCTTCAGCGTGATTGCCTGCGCCTTGTGCGAATCGGGGTCAAAGCCCAGAACCTCGTCGTAAACCACCTTTGCAATTACGTCCTTGCTTCCGTCCAGGCCGGGGATCAGAACCCTGCTGAAAAGCGCGGTATCGTCTGTAACGGAGCTGTCCACATAGGCGTCTCCAACGTCCGGAACAGGAACGCTTTTATCGCGGGTGGCATTGTTGAACGAATCAAGGATATCTTCGGCGCTTTCAAAATCGCCCTTGTCTATTTGGGGGAGATCTCCGACGAGCTGAGGCTCGCCCGTTGTGACGACCCTCAACTTATCGGCAAGCGTTACGGTCAATTCGTTGTCAACGCTGTAAAGCGTAATTTTAGTTTTGTTGACCGGGTCATTAAGAGCAACGGACGCACCGCATACAAATTTGTACTCGTTGACCGCGCCCTCGGCTGAATTGAACGCAATCTGCCGATTACCGGTTACATCGGTGCCGTTCATGGTGAATGTCTGTACGGCGTCGCTCAGTTTAAATTCGCATGCGTCCCAATTTGCTCCGTTGCTTTGTCCTACCGACATCGCCAGACCGCCTGACATGACTTCTGCCTTCATCGCGTAGGTGCCGTCGCTATTCTGGATACCCGCAGCAATTACCGGTCTGGGACCTTTAAGCATATAGAACGTCCAGGGACCGTAATACGCATTTTTATCAGCATCCCACTTAAGGTCAGGCTTCGCGCAGCCGTAGAGTATGCAGCGGTCGTTCTTGTCGTAGAACTTTATGGACTTAAACTCAATTATTGTATATGAGTTTTTCTCAAGCTCCATCCAGAACTTTCCGTTTGCCATGACGGCTTTATTATCGGCAGTAAGGGAATATACCAGGTCGCCGTTATAACCCCCACTTTCCGAGAAGGAACCGAATTCATTTCTGCTGCCGTCTTTATTATACCCGCCGAATTTGATGGTCGCCTGCGCAGGTATATCAACGCTCAGTGCAAATTTTGACACCTGCTCCAGCGCAGGCTTTTGATCCGTAAATTCAAAATCATAGCCATTTCGGCGTGATCCGATTTTTGAATCGTTACTGTCTCCCAAAATACCGAAACCGTCTCCGGAAGTGACGCCTTGGTCATAGGGGTAAGCGCTTGCTATCACGCCCATGCTCACCGTTACCGTTGTAACGGTAGCTGCGGCGGCTATCGCCCATTTCATTGATGATTTAAGCTTCATTAAAACCTCCCGTTATAACAATGCATATTTTTCATGCTTTTTTATATTATACATGCTTTTTCCCGATTTGTCAATACATATGGAACCAATAACGCAATATCGGAACCAGAATCCAACGCACATGGAACAAATGTATCTTTCGTTCCATGTTGGCTGTATTTATCCCGGAAAAGCCGTATAATCATTGCCATTTCATTCCATAAGCTTTTTCAGATATATCGAACAGAAGGCAGCCGCAGTGTCCCTTGAATATAGGGAAACAGACTATATGCAGATATTTGTCTATTTCGGGGCTGTAATCGACTATTTCCAGGGTCTCGCCATTTGACAGAGTAATAAACTCCCCTAATATAATAATCTCTCAGAAGATTTACTTAGAGAATTACATACTTTTTCAGAAATAACCAAAAGTAGTCACTTGAAAGAATTGTTACAAAACTAAGTATGTATAATCTAACGTTAGCAATATAAAATATCCCCCCTGTCCTCCACCCTCAACCAGTATAAATAAAAAATCGGAGGACAAAAGGAGGACAAAACCCCAAAACAGCAAAAATCCGGCGCTGGATAACCAACGCCGGAAATTTTATTTATCTTGCGAAACCGCAGCAGATTAAGCCTTGAGAGCCTCTTCAACGAGTACTGCGCAGGCAACGGTAGCGCCAACCATGGGGTTGTTGCCCATACCGATAAGACCCATCATCTCAACGTGCGCAGGAACGGAGGAAGAACCAGCGAACTGTGCGTCGGAGTGCATACGACCCATGGTATCGGTCATGCCGTAGGAAGCAGGACCAGCTGCCATGTTATCGGGGTGAAGAGTACGACCTGTACCACCGCCGGAAGCTACGGAGAAGTACTTCTTGCCCTTCTCTACGCACTCCTTCTTGTAGGTACCTGCAACAGGGTGCTGGAATCTGGTCGGATTGGTGGAGTTACCGGTGATGGAAACGTCAACGCCTTCCTTCCACATGATTGCAACGCCTTCTGTTACGTCGTTTGCGCCGTAGCAGTTAACCTTTGCACGCAGACCAGTGGAGTATGCCTTGCGGAATACTTCCTTAACCTCGCCGGTGTAGTAATCCATCTCAGTCTCAACGTATGTAAAGCCGTTGATTCTGGAGATGATCTGTGCAGCGTCCTTGCCAAGACCGTTCAGGATAACGCGGAGCGGCTCCTTACGAACCTTGTTAGCCTTCTCTGCGATACCGATAGCGCCTTCAGCAGCTGCGAAGGACTCGTGACCTGCCAGGAAGCAGAAGCACTTGGTTTCTTCCTCGAGCAGCATCTTGCCGAGGTTGCCGTGACCCAGACCAACCTTACGCTGATCAGCTACGGAACCAGGAATGCAGAATGCCTGAAGACCCTCGCCGATAGCAGCAGCAGCGTCAGCAGCTCTGGTGCAGTTCTTCTTGATTGCGATAGCGCAGCCTACAGTGTAAGCCCACTTAGCGTTCTCGAAGCAGATGGGCTGGATCTTCTCAACTTCATGATAGATATCGAGACCCTTAGCCTTGCAGATGTCAGCACATTCCTCGATGGAATTGATGCCGTAGTTCTTCAGAACAGCAAGGATCTGGGGTTCGCGTCTGTCGTAGGATTCAAATAAAGCCATTGTATTTTTACCTCCTATTACTGCTTTCTCGGGTCGATGAACTTAACAGCGTCAGCAACGCGGCCGTACTGACCGTGAGCCTTCTCAAATGCTGTGTTAGCGTCATCGCCGTTCTTGATGAATTCCATCATCTTGCCGAAGTTCACGAACTTGTAGCCGATGATCTCATCATCTTCGTTCAGAGCAAGCTCTGTAACATAACCGTCAGTCATTTCGAGGTAACGGGGGCCCTTAGCCAGAGTACCGTACATAGTACCGATCTGGGAACGGAGACCCTTACCGAGGTCCTCAAGACCTGCGCCGATCGCAAGACCGTCCTCGGAGAAAGCGGACTGGCTTCTGCCGTATACGATCTGGAGGAACAGCTCTCTCATTGCTGTGTTGATAGCGTCGCATACGAGGTCAGTGTTGAGAGCCTCGAGAATGGTTCTGCCGGGGAGGATCTCAGCTGCCATAGCTGCGGAGTGTGTCATACCGGAGCAGCCGATAGTCTCGACCAGAGCCTCCTGGATAACGCCGCCCTTAACGTTGAGGGACAGCTTGCAGGTACCCTGCTGGGGTGCGCACCAGCCGATACCGTGTGTGAAACCGTTGATGTCAGCGATCTCCTTAGCCTTTACCCACTTAGCTTCTTCGGGGATAGGCGCAGCGCCGTGAGCAACGCCCTGTGCTACGGGACACATGTTTTCAACTTCATGAGAATAAGTCATTGTTGTTTGAACTCCTTTCAACATTTTGTCCGGAGAAGTTTGCCCGGACATACAACTGTATTATACAACATTTTTCTCTATTTTGCAATAGGTTAGAAATGCCTAACTTCAATTATTTTGTTTACTGTGGCTTACTGTGCCGTAAAAATCCCTGGAGAAATTTCCATCTTCCCCGGGATATGTACAAATATTCCTGCCAGACTTGACATCATCTGTGAATAATGATATAATTTAAACATGTATATTTCAACACGGAAAGGCGGCTGTAGCATGAAGAAACTTTTGTTCACATATAATCCCAACTCCGGAAAAGGCGCGGTGAAACTGGCGCTGTCGGATATCCTTTCTACTTTCACGGCAGGCGGATACGACGTGATGGTGCATCCCACCTGCTGCCCCGGGGATTCCCTTGAATTCATCTCCCAGCGCGGCTCGGAATTCGACCTGATAGTAAGCTCCGGCGGCGACGGAATGCTCCACGAACTGGTTTACGGAATTTCCGCCGGGAAACTTACCGTACCATGCGGATATATTCCATCGGGAACGGTCAACGATTTCGCCTCCTCGCTGAATATCCCCAAGGACATGCGGAAAGCCGCCGAAATGATCACCCAGGGGAACTTCCTCCCCGTGGACATTGGCAGGTTCAACGGCGGATATTTCGCGTACATATCGGCGTTCGGCTGGTTCACGGACGTGAGCTACGTCACCAGTCAGAAAACCAAGAACCGCCTGGGCTCATTTGCGTATTTTCTCACCGGGCTGCGCTCCTTCGAGCCGAAGTATCTCAAGGAAAACTCCGGCAGGGTGAATATCACCTGGGACCACGGCGTGATCGAGGACGACTTCATCTACTGCATGGCGGGAAACACCCACTCCGTCGGCGGAATGAAGAACATCGTCCCGGACGGAGCTTCCCTCACCGACGGAAAGCTGGACTGCCTTTTCGTGAGAACTCCGCGGAATCTGTCAGATATCGACGCGATAAACCGGTTCGTGATGTCCCACGACTGCGACACGGACATGATTGTTTCCTTCAAGACCTCGAGCCTGTCCGTGACCTGCGAGAAGCCATTCCGCTGGACACTGGACGGCGAAAACGGCGGTGAATACACCTCCGCGGATATTTCAGTGGTTCCCGGCGCGGTACGGATCGCGGTACCCAGAGCAGAATAAAAAAACAAGGACTGCATAGATTTATGCAGTCCTTTTAGTCTTTTCTTATCAATCCCTGTGAGCCAGTATGTAATCCACCGCCTGGTCGAGAGTCCCCTGAGGATATCGGCTGCAATCCGCATTTTCGGGATTCTCAACGAACTCGTTCGCCAGAAATACCCTGACGCCCAGCTTCTCAACGATCATATCCTCCGCCACGCTGTTGCCCACCATGAAGCATTCCTGCGGCTTTACGCCTATCTTCCGGAAGATCTCCTCATAGTACTTTGTGTTCGGCTTGCAGTAGATGCTGTTATCGTAACAGGTCACCAGTTCGAAATCCTGCGGCGCGAGATTCACCCACGCCATTCTCGTGATAACGCCGTCCAGCGGGAATATAGGATTCGTCGCGAGAACCACGCGCAGCCCTGCGGATTTCAGCTGCTCGATCAGAGGCTTCCTGTCCGGGACGTATTTCAGGCTTGCTTTCGCCTTCTCAAACTCGTGAGTGTAGAAAGCATCGCATTCCTTGCGTGCGTCCGGCAGCCCTGGGTTCAGCACGTTGAATGTTTCCCAGAAAGCCTCAGAATTCAGCCGCGTGCCGTCGTTCATCACCATGGACTTGGTTCCTGCCCAGACGGATTTCACCGTCTGCTGCGGCTCGTATCCCATGGGTGCGAGCCGTTTGCACAGTTCCGCAAAGTAAATTTTTATGAAGTCCTCCTGCTCAAAGGGCAGGAGCGTTCCGTCAAGGTCAAACAGGACTGTCGTTATCATCAGGATTCTCCTTTTTCAGCGGCAGCCTTGCGCCGCTCAATGGCAGCGTGCTGCTTTTCGATCTTCTTCCGGTAAGATTCAAGTGCCTCGTCATCTGATTTGTACACCGAACGCGTCACAGTCCACCTGTCGGCGGAAGCGCGCTTGCACACCACTTTCACGAGGAAATCCCCGTGCTCCGGGCAGGTGCAGATATCGTTCTTGCGTACAACTCCCAGGGAGAGCCACTCGCCGTTGCTGAGCGTCCTGCCGCACTCCGGACACGGAACCGACGTCACGGCTTCACTAGAGGTTATCCTGCGAATATCATGGATATCCCGGAACATCTCCCGGGCGATCACCGGGCGCTGCCCCGGGGACATTCCGGAGTATTCCGCCAGTCCGCGCTGCATGTCCAGCTTCCTGCATACCTCATAGGTGAACCACGCGTCGTTCATTGCGTCATGCGCCTGGGCGTCCAGGGGTATCCCGAGCTTCTCCACGGCGTCGGAAAGCGACCACTGCACGCGCTCGTTGTCGATCTGGTTCTTGTATATCAGCTGCAAATTCACATAGTCGCTGCCGTATTTCGGGTCGAATCCGTGAAGTTCCAGATTGTCCGCCAGCATTGCGATGTCGTCGAATCCCCAAGTGATGAAGCGGAATTCCGGCGTGCACCACTCGCGCAGCTTCGCGAAAGCCTCCGGAAACGGAAGCCCCTTTGCTAGCATAGCGCTGGTTATTCCGGTGATCTTCTCAACATGGCGGTTCATCTTCCGGTAGTACTTCGGGGCAACGTTGATCTTGAGCTTGTCAACGAGGTTGAAATCCTCGTCGCACTTTACAGCACCAATCTGGATTATCTCGCCGCGCAGCAGCACAGGCTCCTGGACTGTGTGCGCACGATCCATCGCCTGGTTCCATTCCATATCAAGGATAATATAGTACATCTGCGCGCTCCCTTAAAGCATGAGCTTTCCGCCGACATTCTCGTGGCGCCATGCAACGAAGTCGTCGTAATTGCCCTGGCGGTCAAGGCAGCCGTTCTCAGTGATCTCGATAATGCGGTTAGCCGCGGTTTCAAGTATCTCATGGTCGTGGGAAGCAAACAGCAGGTTGCCCTTGAACTCGGACAGACCGTTGTTTACTGCGGTGATGCTCTCGAGGTCGAGGTGGTTCGTCGGACGGTCGAGGATAAGCACATTGCTCTGGAACAGCATCATTCTGGAGAACATACAGCGTACCTTCTCACCGCCGGATAGCACGTTTACGGGCTTGAACACGTCGTCGCCGCTGAACAGCATTCTGCCGAGGAAGCCGCGGAGGTAGCTCTCGGTTTCGTCCTTGGAGTACTGGCGCATCCAGTCGATGATGGACAGCTGGCAGTTGTCGAAGAACGCGCTGTTGTCGTTCGGGAAGTAGCTTACGGAAGTCGTACTGCCCCACTTGAACGTACCCTCGTCCGGCTCCATTTCCTCCATGAGTATCTTGAACAGGGTGGTCACGGCGATCTCGTTGTTGCCGACGAACGCGATCTTGTCGCCCTTGCCGACGGTGAAGCTTACGTTGTTGAGCACCTTGACTCCGTCCACGGTCTTGGAAAGCCCGGTCACCTGGAGGATATCCTTACCCACCTCGCGCTCCATGTCGAACGCGATATAGGGGTATTTTCTGGAAGAAGCCGGCAGTTCCTCGACGGTCAGCTTGTCGATAAGTTTGCGGCGTGAAGTAGCCTGCTTGGACTTGGACTTGTTCGCGGAGAACCTCGCGATAAAGTTCTGGAGTTCCTTGATCTTTTCCTCGGCACGCTTGTTCTGCTGCTTGATCATGCGCTGAATAAGCTGGGAGGATTCGTACCAGAACTCGTAGTTGCCGACATACATCTTTATCTTGCCGTAGTCGATATCAACGATGTGAGTGCAGACGTTGTTCAGGAAGTGACGGTCGTGGGATACGACGATGACAGTACCGAAGTATTCCGCGAGGAAGTCCTCCAGCCAGGAAACCGCCTCGACATCAAGGTGGTTGGTAGGCTCGTCCATCAGTATAATATCCGGATTTCCGAACAGGCACTGTGCGAGAAGCACCTTGACCTTTTCGTTACCGGTGAGGGAATCCATCTTCTGGGTGAGTATCTCCTCGGGAAGTCCCAGTCCCTGAATAAGCTTGGAAGCGTCGGATTCCGCCTCCCAGCCGTTGAGCTCAGCGAATTCCGCCTCCAGCTCGGAAGCGCGGGTGCCGTCCTCCTCGGAGAAATCCTCCTTGGCATAGAGTGCGTCCTTCTCCTGCATGATGTCGTAAAGGCGCTTGTTGCCGAGGATAACAGTGTCCTGAACGGTGTAGTCATCGAACGCGTAGTGATCCTGGCGCAGCACGGACATACGCAGCTCCGCAGGCTTGGATACGCTGCCCTTGGTAGGCTCGAGGTCGCCGCAGAGCACCTTTAAGAAGGTGGATTTTCCGGCGCCGTTTGCGCCGATAACGCCGTAGCAGTTGCCGGCGGTGAATTTCAGGTCTACGTCCTTGAAAAGAAGCTGTCCGCCGAAGCTGACGCTTACATCAGATACTGTAATCAATTCGTTTTCTCCTTTATAGTTCATTGTTGTCGTAACACATACAATATAATTATAGCATAACTCTCGCGGCAATGCAAGCCCTTTTGACGGATTTTTGAACAAACCCGCAAAATAAAAATCGGGAGGGGCTACCCTCCCGATTATATGGAAACCTCCAATGAACTGTGCATTTTGCTCACATGAGGTTTTCAGATGTTTTCTATATTATTTCACGCCAAGGCGGACTCTGTAGCAGAACTCCACAATGCGCGGCTCGCCGAAGCACTCGGAAATACGCTCCTGGAACCGCTTCCAGTCGCTTTCAATAAGCTCCGGGTGGAGCTTCAGCAGGGTCTGGAGTCCTCCCTGGCTCTGAGCAAGTCCGATGAAGCGCTGCGTGGTGCAAGGCTCCGCGTTCGCGAATACCAGTTCGCGGACGTAGCGGAAATGCCCGCTGTTCCGGATATTCGCCAGGTGCCCGGATTTCTCCCAGCGGCTGAACGTGCTGCTCACGTCCGGAAGCTCAAGTTCCAGGCGCTTTACCTTTTCGAAAAGCTCCTCGTAAGCGGATTCCGGCTCCGTGCCGCAGACCGCAGGCCAGTCGCAGTCCACTGTCGCGAATACGCCGCCGGGGGCGAGGATACGGTCAGCCTCCTTCAGCGTGGAAACCGGCTCCATCCAGTGGAAGGACTGCGAGCACACGACTGCGTCCGCGCAGCCGTCCGGCAGTCCGGTGGCGTGGGAATACCCCTGTCGGAATTCCACACCCTCCCCGGATTTCTCCCGGGCGACCGCCAGCATGTCGCTGCTGGGCTCTATGCCGATAACTTTTCCGCAGTTCCCTTTCCACGCGGCGGTGGAAAGCCCGGTGCCGCAGCCGAGGTCCACAACGGTGCCGATATCCCTGCCAAGATAAAGCCGGATAAGCTCCATGAAGTGAACCGGAAGCGACGGGCGCGCGTTGTCGTATACGTCAGCAAATCCCATGAATCTGTCTGCATTTATTTCAGCGTTTTTCATTCTGGTGCTCCTTTTTATAACTTTTCTTTTATATTACCACTTTGCGCCATTATCTGTCAAGCAAAAAGAAAGCCCGGCGTTAACCGGGCTAAGCGACCGGAATCGTCCGGTCATCATTCAGTCACAGCAGGACTGTTCAGAGGATACTCCCCTATTAGCAGCCGAAACCGCCGCAGAGCGCCTTGAGGAACTCGCACAGCTGATCAAAGCCAGCGCCGCATGCATTAAAGAAATTGAACATGTAAAAAACCTCCTGATATGTATTTCCCTGTGTGGGATAATGCTATTATACCCTACATGGGGGAGGTTTTTCAATGCAAAGATATTGCCAGCCGGGGAAGCCATTACCGGGAGCGCTTCCCAGTTATGCGCATGGTAATAACCGCCGCCACAATGAGCACCGCCGGGAATATCGCCGCGAAGGGCAGTCCCTGCTTCAGTCCGCCGCCCATGGCTCCGGTGATCATTCCGACGAGGGTAGGTCCGCCAGAACAGCCGGCATCGCCGGCAAGCGCCAGCAACGCGAACATCGCCGTTCCGCCCCGGGGGAGCGCCCCGGCTGCGGCGCTATAAGTACCAGGCCACATAGCGCCTACCGAGAATCCGCAAATCCCACAGCCGATCAGCGACAGCACAGGAATCGGCGAGAATGCGGCGAGCATGTAGGAGAATATGCACAGCACTCCGCAGAAGCACATGTATTTCAGCAGGTTGATCTTGGCGCTTATCTTCGCGTAGAATACCCGGGAAGTTCCCATCAGCACCGCGAAGAAGCATGGTCCCATCAGGTCGCCCACCGTCTTTTCCACGCCCAGGGCGCTCTCTGCAAATGCAGAAGCCCACTGGCTCATGGCAAGTTCGCTTCCCCCGGCGCACATGATGAGTATTGCCATCAGCCAGAAAATCCGGTTGCCGCACAGCTCGCGCAGGGTCATTCCCCGGGCACCCTCCTCGTACATTTCGGGAATCGGCACCCGGGTGAAGTAGATCGTGTTCAGCGCCGGGACTATCGCCCACAGCAACGCAAGAATGCGCCAGCTTCCCTTTCCGAACGCGAACAGGAAGAGCGTGGACAGCAGCACAGTCCCAACGCTGCCCCAACAATAAAATGAATGCAGCAATCCCATGGATCCCGCCTTATTATCGCTCGGGCAGGCTTCAACCAACGGGCTTATCAGAACTTCAGTCAGTCCGCCGCCGATGGCGTACAGCACAACGGAGGTCAGCAGTCCGGCGAAGGGCGGCATGATGAACGGCAGTATTCCCAGCCCGGCAATTCCGGCTGCCGCGAATATGTGCGCCGCAATAAGGCATGTACGGTAGCCTATCTTATCCACAAATCCGGCGGAGGCAAGGTCGATGACTAGCTGCACCAGAAAGTTTATCGTGACCAGCAGAGTGATCTCCTCTATCGGGATTCCGAAGCTGTCCTGGAATATCAGAAACAGCAGCGGAGCAAAGTTGTTTACTATCGCCTGGGTTATGTATCCTCCGTAGCTTGCAAGGACAGTGTGCTTAAAGTTGTTTTTTACTGACATACATTTATCCTCTGAAAAAGTAATCGTTTACAAACAACCGTATTCTAGCATATTTTATTTCGTTTGTCAATAGGTTAATCAAAAAATCCCGGCTTGACAATATGAGAAAATAGTTATATAATATGTATCGACAAAGAAAAGAACAAGGAAGGATACAATATGTACAATCACTGGGCGAGTGTGTGGGGAAACGCGATATCCATCGGCGAAAACCGGCCGGAAAGCTACAACCGCAACCTCACATTCCGCTATCCCATTTATTCACAGTTCGGGGGGAAGGCAGTGCGCCTGAACTTCGACAACTACTGCGGCACTGAGCCTGTCACCTTTAACCGCGTGACAGTGTTCATCGACGGGAAATTCTACCCGATAACATTCGGAGGCAGGCGCGAAGTCACCATCGGCGCCGGAAAGAACACGGTTTCGGACGAGCTACCCTGCGAGATACAACCCCAGAGTCTTATCACCGTCAGCTTTTATTTCAAGGAGTTCACCCTGCTGCGCTCCGCAGTATACACCAGCGGTCCCCTCACCGAGGGCTACTACGCCATTGGCGACATGACGGAAACTGAGCTTATCCCCAAAGAGATCGAGCGCGGAATCAGCGTTATCTACTTCCTGAGCAACGTATCAGTGCTCACCTCGGCGGACAACCGCACCGTGGTGTGCTACGGCGATTCCATCACCGCGCAGGACTGGCCAGAATACCTCACACTGCGCTGCAACCGCGAGGAAAAGCTCCACACCGCTGTTATACGCCGCGCCGCCAGCGGTACCAGAATGCTGCGCGAATACAACTGCATCACTTACGAATCCTACGGATTGATGGGTAAAAAGCGCTTCCAGCATGAAGTTCCGACCGACGGTGCCGACACCGTAATTATCCAGCACGGAATCAACGACATAATCCACCCGGTGGGCACGGAGGTGAATCCGTTCCGTCCGATGAGCGACATGCCGACCGCCGACGAACTGGTAGAGTGCATGAAGTATTACATCAGCGAATCCCGGCAGTTCGGCTACAAGGTCTATGTCGGGACCCTGCTTCCTATCGAGGGCTGGCGCACCTACGCGCCTTTCCGCGAGGTAGTGCGCTCGCAGTTCAACGACTGGATACGCTCCACCGACCTCATCGACGACTGCATAGACTTCGACAAGGCTCTCGCCGACCCGGAGCGCCCCACCAGAATGCTGCCGAAGTTCGACAGCGGCGACCACCTGCACCCCAGCAAGGCAGGATACAAGCAGATGGCAGATATCGTCCCCGGCGAGATACTTATTTAAGGTCGCCTATAAAGAAAGGAGGAACAAACGTTCCTCCCTTTTTGTCATCTTTTCATTTCCGGATGGTGCTTGTAGAACTCATGCTTATCCTCGTACATTCGCTCCTCGGCTATGCGGACAAGCCTGTCAACGGACTCCGCCGCGCCGCTCCAGCAGTAGCCCACCGACGCCTGCGGCACTTCCATGGACTGCATTATCTTGTGGAATCCAAGAGCCCTAACAACGAACTCCTTTTCAGGCATGCCGTCAATCAGCACCACGAATTCATCGCCGCTGATGCGATAGCAGGATTCCGTCCCGAAGCACGCGCTGAGCTGCTCCGCAAAACCGGTTATAAGCCGGTCACCGTATTCGTGACCGAACGAATCATTGGTGTATTTCAGTCCGTTCACATCCGCAAATAGGACCGCAAGCATTCCGCCGTGTTTCTCGAATTTCCGGCAGAAGTCGTTGTAGCAGAAACGGCTGTGCAGCCCGGTCAGCGTGTCATAGTTGCAGTAATACTCCAGTGCCTTCTGGCGGTGCAGTTCCTCCACATAATCGTCGTGGATATCCCTGATGTACATCATGATGATAGGCTTTTCATCGGAGTACTCAATACTCGGAACAAGTTCCATGTACACCCATCGGAATCCGCCGCCGAAACGCCGTCGGTAGCGCAGCCGGAGGCATTCCCTGCTCTGACGGAAGCGTGCAATCAGTCTTACCGGAGCCACAAAATCCATAAACTCGCGAATATCATCTGGATACACCATTCCGCGCTCAACGCCGTTCTTAATCCACCGGGACAGGTTCACGGAAAATCCGCTCTTCGGGGTAAGTTCCTCAGGATACGCCTTGATGACCTCAAGGGAATCCTGCCCGAGGTCGATCTTGAGAATCTTGTGGAAACACTGGGAAAGTATCCGCAGGGCGTCATTGATATTTCCGGTCTGGGAGTCGGATTCCTTCCAGGTATAGACAGCCCAGGGATTCTCTCTGGAAAAGTCATGAGGAAGCACTATCTCGAGCCTGACCCACTTACGGGAATCGCCAATGATACGCCGGAAATCCACCGTTATACGCTTGCGCTGACCGAGAACCTCGTTGAGAATATACTTCTTGGCGGTACAACGCTGATACTGTTCGATATCCTCTTCGGGAACAAGCCCCGTTGAAACGACCAGCCGAGAGTACTCATAGATATCTTTTGCAGCAAGACACGGCTTCTCCTCGTCCGTGTCAAGTATTTTCACGAATTGGTATTCCCCTGTCAGAATATTGACCCATGCGATTTTATAATAATCCTCCCAGAGGATTTTTCCAACCATACCAATGTCGGCCATAATCACACCTCTATTTCTCAAACGTCCGCTGAATCACAAGATATGCAGCAGACATTGTTAATATTGACATGTGTCGATTTCGCCATATATTATATCGGCAGAACTCGCCGGTAATTTAGTTTTCGAAGTAAAAAAAGTAGAAATTTGTGGATAAATACAATTTCTTGTCCTGGTTTTAGTGCAGTTCGCTGTCAAAAAAATTTTTTGAAAAACCCCTTGACAAATCACGTTCGTTGTGATATAATTAATTCACGATGTTTTACAGGTGCAGAGTTTTGACGCTGTATATTGTATGTTCATCATCATATTTTGGTTTCATCGTTTGGAGAAATACCCAAGTGGTGAAGGGGCTCCCCTGCTAAGGGAGTAGGTCGGGAAACCGGCGCGAGGGTTCAAATCCCTCTTTCTCCGCCAGCATGAAACCGTATAGCAAACAGATTGCACAGCTCGTAAGGGCAGTGTAATCTCTTTGCTATATATGGGATTGTATATTAACGCTGCCGCAGCACTGGGGATTGGAGTCACAGAGTGCCGCAGCAACGAGAATATAAGCTAGTTTGTTTCCACCTCTACGCACATTCGCAGAACGCAGTCAGGAGTTACCGGCTCGTTCATCTTATCTTTCCATCAGTTTGGACATCAGCTATCGTTATCAAGCTGAGGGTTTTCCTTTGAAGAAAGAAAACACTGACGTTGATGTGATCCCTCTGTTTAGTCGGCTTCACAGCCGTCACACTCGCTCGTTTCATGGCGAAGTCCTAAGGACAAGATAACATTTGCTATTGCATGGTGGCATTCGATTTGTATTATGACCGCTGGGAAGCGGAAATAAGCAGAAAAAAACAGAAAGCGCCTGGACATAGTTATCCAAACGCTCTCACAAAGAAAATGTATCTAAGCGCTATGACCGCTAAATCAAGCGCAGAGATGGCACCTGTAAAAGCCGTTTGGATGCTGGTAACATCCTCTCGGTCGTCCGTGTGTGTGTCTACACGCACACACGGATTGCAGGGGTTAATTGAATATTGTTTAAGGCTTGCGTGAAAAAATGGAATTCATGGAAGCCTATTGGTGTTTACTAAATCACCTTATTTATTATACTATATTATTCTCCGCTTGTCAATGTCAATGGTGGTACAATTAATAACAATTTTTTGTTGTGCGTTTTGTGCAATATACACATTGTGAAGCACACAGATAATATTATTTGTTCCAAAAAAAAACATATAAGACAATTAAACTATTGATTTTTAACACATATTATGATATAATCATATATAATAAT